>Ga0182743_1000939_pt1 | contig 31425 bp, 33 predicted proteins | sample eDN3rd30CKraftOP_FD_128522 | JGI IMG/M metagenome (GOLD analysis project Ga0182743, IMG submission 128522) | Enriched Organic Plus compost microbial communities from Emeryville, California, USA - eDNA 3rd pass 30_C Kraft OP (version 2) (version 2) ... | reverse complement strand
GGCCGTGAGCACCCTCTCGATCCGCTCGACGGCCCAGTCCACCTGGTCGGCGGTGATCACCAGCGGCGGGGCGAAGCGGATGGTCGCGCCGTGGGTATCCTTGGCCAGCAGCCCCTCGGCCTGCAATGCCTCGCAATAGGGCCGGGCCCCGCCCGCATCGGGCGCCAGTTCCACCGCGATCATCAGGCCGCGACCGCGCACCTCGGTGACGATATTGGAGCGCATGGCGCGTAACCCGGCCTGGAAGCGCTCGCCCATGGCGGCGGCATTTTCGATCATGCCTTCCTCGACCAGCACCTTGAGCGCTTCGCGCGCCACCGCGCAGGCCAGCGGATTGCCGCCGAAGGTCGAGCCGTGCTGGCCGGGCTTGAGCACGCCCAGGACGTCGTTGTTGGAAAGCACGGCCGAGACCGGGTAGAAGCCGCCCGAAAGCGCCTTGCCGATCAGGGTCACGTCGGCCTCGATGCCCTCGTGTTCCTCGGCGAGGAATTTTCCCGTGCGCCCGAGCCCGGTCTGGATTTCATCGAGGATGAGGGTGACCCCGTGGCGTGTGCACAGCTCGCGCACGCGGCGGAAATAGCCCGGGGGCGGCACGATCACTCCCGCCTCGCCCTGGATGGGTTCGACCAGGAAGGCGACGGTATTGGGGGTGATGGCGCGCTCGAGCGCCCCGGCGTCGCCGAAGTCGATGATGCGGAAACCCGGGGCGAAGGGGCCGAAGCCGTTGCGGGCGTCGGGGTCCGTGGAAAAGCCGACGATCCCGAGCGTGCGCCCGTGGAAATTGTTGGCGGCCACGATGATCTCGGCCTGGCCCTTGGGCACGCCCTTGACCTCGTAGCCCCATTTGCGCACCGCCTTGATGGCGGTTTCGACCGCTTCGGCGCCCGAGTTCATCGGCAGCACCTTGTGGGCGCCGGCGAGTTCGGCCAGTTCCTCGTAGAAGAGCCCCAACTGGTCGTTGCGGAAGGCACGCGAGGTGAGGGTGAGCTTTTGGGCCTGCTCGACCATGGCCTTCAGGATCCTGGGGTGGCAGTGGCCCTGGTTGACGGCCGAGTAGGCCGAGAGGCAATCGAGGTAGCGGTTGCCCTCGACATCCCAGACATAGACCCCCTCGCCGCGCGTCAGCACGACGTCGAGCGGCTTGTAGTTGCGGGCCCCGAACTTGTGCTCGATGGCGATGAATTCAGCACTTGTGAGCGTCATGGCGCTCCTCCCTGGGTCAGGTTGTCTGGCGGGTGCGCCGGTCGAGCACGGTGCGGCCGAAAAGGCTGGCGGCAAGCTCGGCGAGCAGCCGGGCGCTCTTGCCGCGTTCGTCGAGAAACGGGTTGAGCTCGACGATGTCGAGCGAGCCGACGAGGCCGGAATCGTGGAGCATCTCCATGATCAGATGAGCCTCCCGATAGGTGGCGCCGCCCGGCACCGTGGTGCCGACGGCCGGGGCCAGCGCGGGGTCGAGGAAGTCGACATCGAGGCTCACATGCAGGTGCGTCCGCTCCGGATCGAGCCCGGCCAGAAGGGTGCGGAGCAGGTTGGAGACGCCGTTCTCGTCGATGGCGCGCATGTCGATGCAGTCGATGCCGTGATCGTCGAGGCGCGTGCGCTCCTCGATATCGATCGAGCGCAGCCCGAAGATATGGATGGCCCGCGTTGGCACCGGCACCAGTTCGCCCGGTCCGAGCAGCGCGGCGAGGCTCGGCTCGCCGGTGAGGAAGGCCAGCGACATGCCGTGCATGTTGCCCGAGGGCGTCGTCGCCGGGGTGTTGAAATCGGCGTGGGCATCGAGCCAGAGCACGACGAGGTCGCGCTCGGCGCGGGCGCAGTGACGCGAGACGGCGCTCACCGTGCCCATCGAAAGGGCGTGGTCGCCGCCCATGAAAATGGGGATGCCACCCTGGACGAGGACTTCGAGGCTGTGGTCGTGGATGACGCGCGTCCATGCCTTGATCTCACCGGCATTGCGGCAGCCGGCGATCCGGGTGCCCTCGGCAGGCAGGGGCGGGGCAACGTCGCCGAAGTCGCGCACGCGGTGGCCGAGCCCGTCCAGCATGGCGGCGATGCCCGCCGTCCGCAGCGCCGCCGGTCCCATCAGAGTTCCGGCCACGCTGTTGCCCGCTTCGAGCGGAATGCCGAGCAGTGAGATGTCCATGGGCGCGGTGTCTCCTCGTTGACGGCGAAGAGGATCGCGCCGGCGAGTGTCAACAAACAGCCGGAAAAGTGCTACAGATCGTCAGAAGGTCTCTCGAAACGGCAGGGAAAGATGGCAGTTCGTCAGCCGGAAACGGGACTCGATGACATCGATCGGCGACTCATCGAGTTGCTGCGTGCCAATGGACGCCTGCCCGCCGCCAAGCTGGCGGCAAGCCTGGGGGTGTCGCGCGGCACGGTGCAGAACCGGATCGACCGCCTGGTCCAGAATGGCGTCATCGGCGGTTTCACCATCTGGCTGCGCTCGGACATCGAGACCGACGCGGTCCGGGCGCTCATCGCGCTCGAAGTGCGATCGAGCGATATCAGGCCGGTGGTGTCCCAGCTCAAGCGCATGCCCGAGGTGGTGCGCACCTTTTCGACCAATGGGCGCTGGGACCTCGTGGCCGAAATCCAGACGCGGGATCTGGCGGGCCTTGATGCCGCCATCACCCATATCCGCCAGGTTCCCGGTGTCTCGCACTCGGAAACCAGCATCTGCTTGACAGAGCTCTAGCCGCCCCTCAGTGGGGCAGGTGCGCGTCCGCTTCGCCCATGGCCCAGTAGCCGGCGGCCTTGACCAGTTCGGGGGGCATCCCGCGTTCCTCGATCAGGTGGTGCTTGGCATCGCGTCCGATACGGGCCTCGCCGGCCACGAAGGCGAAGCCGCGGCCCTCGGGCAGGGTCAGCTTGCGCAGCGCCTCGATCACGAGGCTGGTGGTTCCCGGCGCGGCGCCGTTGCGGTGGAGCCACTGCACCTCCAAGTCTGCGGCGCTGGTCAGCGCCTGCTCTTCGGCCGGAGTCGCCACCTCGATCACCACCAGCGTCCTGACGCCCCCGGGCAGTTCCTCGAGGCGGCGGCCGATGGCGGGCAGGGCGGTTTCGTCCCCGGCCAGCAGGTACCAGTCGAAGGCATCGGGCACGACCATCGAGCCGCGCGGTCCGGCGATCACCGCCGGGTCGCCGACCTTGACGTTGCTCGCCCAGCTCGAGGCGGGGCCGTCCCCATGGAGCACGAAGTCGACCTCGAGCGTTTTGGCCTGGGGGTCGTAGCGTCGGGGCGTATAGTCGCGCATCGGCGGACGCGCGCCCTCGAATGCCAGGCCCTCCGGGCCTATCGTGGGTGGCGTCAGGGTCTCGCCCATGGGCGGGAAGAACATCTTGATATGGTCGTCGAAGCCCAGGCTCGTGAAGCCTTCGAGCTGGTCGCCGCTCAGGGTCACGCGCCGCATCAGCGGGGTGACGTCGGTTACGGCGGAAACGGTCAGCAGGCGCACGCGGGTGTCGTGGCGAACGCGGGTCGGGAGTGAATTCTTGATATCCATGCTCATGTTTATGCAGCGCCGCGGCGCCCCGTGCAAGAGGTCACCTGGAGGTGACCGGGATATTGTTCTTTGAACGCGCAACAATTGGTTGTCGATAGGATGCATTATCAGAGACAATAGGGGAGCCTATCTTCCTAGCCAACGAAAGGAGACGAACCATGCTCAACCAGATCAAGGGACTGCATCACGTCACGTCGATGGCTGATGACGCCCGCCAGAACAATGCCTTCTTCACCAACAAGCTCGGCCTGCGCCGGGTCAAGAAGACGGTGAACTTCGACGAGCCGAGCGTCTATCACCTCTATTACGGCGATGAGGTCGGCACGCCCGGCACGGTCATGACCTATTTCCCGTTCCCCCACATCATTCGCGGCCGTCAGGGCACCGGCGAAGTGGGAACCACGGTGTTCTCGGTGCCCGAGGGGTCCTTGCCCTATTGGCGCGAACGCTTCGCCGCGTTCGGCGTGGGCGGGGTCAGCGAGGACGAGAGCTTCGGCCAGAAGCGCCTGACCTTTACCGGGCCGGATGGCGACAGTTTTGCGCTCGTCGAGGACAAGGCCGACAAGCGCCCGGCCTGGACCGAAGGCGGGGTGGGCAATGACGAGGCCATCCGCGGCTTCCATTCGGCATCGCTGCGCCTGCGGGACGGCGGGGCCACCGAGGAACTGCTCAAGTTCATGGGCTATGAGGAAGCCGATACCAGCAACGGCATCAAGCGTTTCGCCATTCCGGGCGGCAACGGGGCGGACTTCATCGATATCGAAACGCTCCCCGATGCGCAGCGCGCCACGCTCGGGGCCGGCTCGGTGCACCACATCGCCTTCGCGGTCGAGGACCGCGCCCGGCAGCTGGAGGTGCGCAAGGCGCTGCTCGATACCGGCTACCAGGTGACCCCGGTCATCGATCGCGATTACTTCTGGGCCATCTACTTCCGCACCCCGGGCGGGGTATTGTTCGAGATCGCCACGAACGAGCCTGGCTTCGACCGGGACGAGGACACGGCGCATCTGGGGCAGGCCCTCAAGCTTCCCCATCAGCACGAGCACCTGCGCTCGGCGCTGGAGAACCACCTGCAGCCCCTGGAGGCATAGATGAGCGAATACACCTATCGCCAGCGAGACGGAGCCGAGGCGCAAGCCCCGGCTCTCTTCCTCTTCCACGGCACCGGCGGGGACGAGAACCAGTTCTTCGAGCTGGGCCAGCATCTGCTGCCCGGCGCTCGGCTGGTGGCGCCGCGCGGCGATGTCTCGGAAGGGGGCGCGGCGCGCTTTTTCCGTCGCACCGGGGAAGGGGTCTACGACATGGCGGACCTGGCGCGCGCCGTCCAGAAGATGGCGGGGTTCGTCGAGGACCGGCTGGCCGAGCGAGTGCCCTCCAAAGTCGTGGGCCTGGGCTATTCGAACGGGGCCAATATCCTGGCGTCACTCGCCTTCGAGCGCCCCGAGCTTTTCGACAGCCTCATCCTCATGCATCCGCTGATCCCGTTCGCGCCCAATGACGCGCCGGGCCTGGCGGGGCGCAGCGTGCTGATCACGGCCGGAAAGCGCGACCCCATCTGCCCGGCCCCCGAGACGCAACGCCTTGCCGATTATTTCAGCCGGCAGGGGGCCGAAGTGACCCTGCACTGGCACGAAGGTGGTCACGAATTGCGCCAGGACGAGCTGGCAGCCATCCAGCTTTTCCTCAATTCCTGAGGGCTTTCGGCAAAAATGCTCCCGCGCTTCCGCTCCCGCAGTCACGAACAGACGGTCGTTTTCGGCGAGGATCATCTGACGGTCCTGGCCGGACTGGAGAAGCGCGGGCGCGACTTCATCGTCTCGACCCCCGGCCACGCGCCGGCGGCCGAGGCGATCGCGCAGGCCTTGGGGCAGGCGGACGTCTGGTCCGGCGCCCGCATGCACACGCCGGTCGCCGTGACCGAGGCGGCGCTCGATGCGCTGTCCGCGTCAGGGGCCGGACGCATCATCGCCATCGGCGGCGGCTCGGCCATCGGGCTGGGCAAGGCGCTGGCGCTGCGCACCGGCCTGCCGCAGGTCGCCATTCCCACCACCTATGCCGGCTCGGAAATGACCCCCGTCCTCGGCCAGACCGAAGCTGGCCGCAAGACGACGCTGCGCGACGAGCGCGTGCGGCCCGGTACGGTCATCTACGATGTCGCGCTCACGCTCGGCCTGCCGCCGGCCATTTCGGCGGCCAGCGGGCTCAATGGGATGGCCCATGCGCTCGAGGCGCTCTATGCGCCCGATCGCACACCCCTCACCGATCTCGCGGCCCGCCAGGCCATCGCGCTCATGAGCGCCGCGCTCCCGGTGGCGGTCGCAAACCCGGGAGATCGCCCCGCCCGCGCCGAGGCGCTCCAAGGCGCCTGGCTTGCCGGCTTCGTTCTTGGCCAGACCACGATGGGTCTCCATCACAAGCTCGCCCATGTGCTGGGTGGCATGTTGGACCTGCCCCACGCCCAGACCCACGCGGTGCTGCTGCCGCACGTGGCCGGCTTCAACGCCGAATTTCTCGTGCCCCTCCTTGGCCCCGACCCCGGCGCAAGCCTTGCCGAACTGGCGCGTTCGGTGGACGCGCCGCGTTCGCTGCGCGAGCTGGGGATGAAGGAGGCCGATATCGGGGCGGTGGTCGATGAGGTCGCCGGCGCGTCCTTCGCCAATCCGCGTCCGGTCGAGCCGACGGCGCTCCGGGCGTTGCTCGAGGCCGCCTGGTCCGGTTAGCGTCTCCCCCTGCGTTCGGCTATTGTCCTGGTTCCGTTATGCTTCTACCAACGTCGCACCCAGGTGTCCCACGTCGGTCAAGAGAGGAACCCGCCATGCCGCTTCGCCTATTGCTCGCCTTCATGCTCGCCATCTTCATGGCGCCCGTCGCCGCCCAGGCGGCGAGCTTCGATTGTGCCAAGGCGTCGAGCCCGTTCGAAAAGGCCATCTGCTCGGATCCCGCGCTCTCGGCCCAGGACGAGGTGCTCTCGGTGGCCTACAAGACCGCGACCGGCGGGCTGTCCAAGGCTGCCAGCGACGTGATGCTCAAGGGCCAGCGGGACTGGCTGGGCTTCCTCGACAAGGTCTGCGCCGACGACATGCTGCCGGGCCAGGAAAAGCTCGAAGACGAGCGGGTGTCGTGCCTGTCGAGCCAGTACATGACGCGCATCCGCGCGCTCGAAGGCAGCCGCATGCTGGGCGGGCTGCGCATCTACCAGAGCGATACCTACTGGGCCGCGCCCGATCCGGAAGGGGAATCCTATTACCGGGTCGCCACCGCCACCACCACGGCGCCGCTCATCGACGGCACGGGCAAGGAGGCCAAGGCCTTCAACGCCATGATCGCGGCCGAGACGGCCGATGCGGTCAAGGGGATGGGCGAGGAGGACGCCTCGCGGACCTCGAGCGACACCGACCTCTCGCTGGCGGTCACGAACGTCAACGACGCGCGGATCGACGTGGAAGTCACCAGCTACTGGTTCGGCCACGGCGCCGCCCACGGCAATTACGGCATCACCTATCTCCACTTCCTGCGCGAGGAAGGCCGGAAGCTGGTAGCCGACGATCTCTTCGCGGGCAAGAGCTGGAACCAGAACCTGGCCGACCTTACCCTCAAGCGCCTCAAGGAAGACCGCGGCGAACTGCTCTGGGATATCGATGCGGCGTGGCTCAAGGAAGCGGTCGCCGATCCGGCGCGCTGGAAGTTCGACGATGGCGGGCTGGTCATCCAGTTCCAGCCCTACGAGGTCGGATCCTACGCCGAAGGCGCGATCACCGCGCTCATTCCCTGGATGCAGCTCCAGGACGATCTCTCCGAAGCGGGGACCTCGCTCACCTACAACTGAGCCAGGTCAGCCGCGCGCCTCGAGCAGGTCCGCCCATTCCGGATGCCGCCGGAACTGGGCGACCGCATAGGAGCAGTGGGGGATGATCTTGGTCCCCTCCTGGCGCGCATCGACGATCGCCTGCTTGACCAGCTCCTCGGCGATGCCCTGGCCGCGATATTGCGGGGGCACGCCGGTGTGGTCGATGGACATGACGCCCGGCTTGACCCAGCGATAGGTCATTTCTCCCTCAAAGCCCGGGGCCAGGCGCACCACATAGCGGCCCATGGCGGGCCCATTCTCGCGTTCGACGCGATAGGCGAATTCGGTCATCGGGTTCCCTTCCGGCTCTCTAGATATGGGTTATATCGTCCAGGAGCTCGGGGAACAGCGCCTTTTCGGCAAGGAAGGGATGCAGCGCCAGCGCCGCCGAGATATCGCGCAGCGCCAGGCCCCGCTGGTTGAGCGCCAGGTGGATGAGGGCGCGGCCCGAGAGCGCCCCGAAATGGCGCGGCTCGAATTCGAGCACCTTGTCGATATCGGCCAGGGCATGGGGGAAGTCGTGGAGCAGGTAGAACACCGTCGCCCGCTGGTTCCAGCCTTCCGCATAGGTGGGAAAATCGTGGACGACGCCGTTGAGGATGCCCAGGGCGATGGGCAGGTTCATGCGTCGGCGCGCGATGAGCACCTGGTCCATGCGCTTGGCCAGGTCCGGGTCCTCGGGGGTCAGCCAGATGACCCAGATGCGGTTTTCCAGGTTCTTGGCGGTGGGCGCGTCGGGGGCCTGGCGCAACTGGGCGAAGAGCCCGTCCAGCTCGGACGTGTCCACCGGCTGGGCCCTTGCGGGAATCGCGGCAGCGAAAACCAGCCACAGGCCCAGAAGGCCCAGGACCGGCCAGACGCTGACGGCGGAGCGTGCGCGCATGCGGGCAGTGTCCGCCCGCCGCGCGCCCGCGACAAGTCCCTAATTCGGCTAGTGCGAGGCGTCCGTCTTCTGCCAGCGCAGTTGCAGCGAGCGGCCGAAGCCGCCTAGCCAGGGGGCGAAGAACAGCAGGATCTTGCGGTGGAAATGCACCAGCAGGTAGAGCACCGTCAGCACCACCGCGCCCACGATGATGACCAGTTCGAGCGAAAGCCCGATCGACTTGAGCCAGGCGGTGAGCAGCATGCCGGGCAGGATATGGGCCGCCGCCCAGGCGAAGGCCGAGGTGACGTTGATGATGGTGAACCAGCGATAGGTCATGCCCATCATGCCGGCGATGCCCGGCACCACGGCCTTGACCCCCGGAATGAAGCGGCCGATGAACACCGACTTGCCGCCGTGGCGAGCGAAGAACACTTCGCCGCGCGCCAGCAGCGGCAGGTAATTCTTGAACGGCCAGATGGTCTTGATGCGGTCCTTGAGCAGGTGCCCGACCGTATAGGACACCGCGTCCCCGATCACGGCGCCGAGGACGGCGGCGAGGTAGATCGGCCAGAAGGGCAGCTTGCCGGTGGCGATGATGCCGCCCACCAGCAGCAGGACGGGCGTGGAGGGCACGAACAGCCCGAGAATGAAGACGGCTTCCCCGATCGAGACCAGGAAGATGAACAGTATCGACAGCCAGAAGTTGTTCGAGACGCTGTTCAGGAAGGCTTCCAGATACGCCGAGATCTGGTGCAGGAAATCAATCATGCGTCCGGTCTATCCCCTTGTTGCAACAGCCATCTTGCCGTTGCCGGCCGGACCCGGCGGCAGCTCCGCCCCCCTGGTGTCCCACCGTTTCTTGTCATTTGCCCCGAAGCATCAATAGGCTGAAAACGCTGTGAGGCAAAGCAATCAGTTACAAGCAGATATAGGGGGGCGGCGATGAGGGGAAGCTGGGCGGCGTTGACAAATGTTTGAGGGGATAGCGACACTCCCCGTCACGGTGCCGTAACGGAGATAGTCCTTGTCCCTGCCCATTCATCACATGATCGCCTCGGGCCCACGTCCGGTCGCCCCGTTCTCCCACGCGGTCGAGGCCGATGGTTGGGTGTTCGTCACCGGACAGATGCCAACCGACCCGGCAGCGCCCGATGCGCCGCTGCCCGAAGGTATCGAGGCGCAGACGCGCCGGGTGATGGACAACCTCAAGCTGGTGCTGGCGGGGATCGGTCTGGGGCTCGAGAACGTCACTTTCGTGCGCATCTATCTCACCGCCTTCGAGCGCGACTATGCGGCGATGAATGCGACCTATCAGGGCTATTTCGAGCCGGGCAAGCTGCCGGGCCGCACCACGGTCGGGGTCACGGCCCTGGCGGTCGGCGCGCTGGTCGAGATCGATCTCATCGCGCGCCGGCCCTGAGCGGGGCGGACGTCAGGCGCCGCGCGTATCCCTCTTGGCCTGGGCGGCCTTGGTGGCCTGGGAGACACGGCCCTTCTGGCTGGCGGCGCCGACCTTGCGGGTCTTGGCGTTGTCCTTGGCCTTCATGCCGGCGCTGGCGGTGGCGCCGCCGGCCGGGCGCTTGGTGGCGCCGTCTTCGCTGGCCTGCCTGAGGGCCAGGGCGCGCCGTGAATTGGCCACCAGTTCCTCGTGGCGGGCACGGGCCGTGCGCCTCGAGCGTTCCTTGTTGGTGCGGGCCACGGCCTCGGCATAGATCGCGGCGTGGCGGCGCTGGTTGGCTTCGAACTTTTCGACCGGGGTATTGCTGCGGCCCTTGGTGGCGCGGCGGTGGCCCGAGACCAGCTTGTTGGAGCGGTCGCGACGCTCGCGCAGACGGATCGAGAGCTGGCGCAGTTCGTCCGATGTCAGTTCGGAGAGCCCGGGCTGCCGGGCCTGTTCGACGAGATCGGCATCGTCCTTGGAAAGCACATGCCGCAGGTCTGTTCGTGTCACCGCCATTCATATTCCCCTGGAAATGGGACGGAACGCAATTTCCGCCGTAAGGAGAATGCTAAAGCAGCCAGTAGGTTGCAGCGGCCCCCACAACCAGCAGCCACGGCGGGACGCGCCCGAGGGTGAGGGCACCGAAGGCGGCCAGCGCCAGCGCGAAGTCGAGCGGGCCAGTTACGGCGCTGGTGAAGACGGGGTCATAGAGTGCCGCCAGCAGCAGGCCCACCACCGCGGCATTGGCGGTTTCGAGCGCGGCGCGCATGCGTGGCAGGGTGCGCAGGCGGTGCCAGAAGGGCAGGGCGCCCAATACCAGCAGGAAGGACGGCAGGTAGATGCCGGCCAGTGCCAGGGCCGCGCCCGCCAGCCCGTTGGGCGGGTTGTCGAGCAGCGCGCCCGCATAGGCGGCAAAGCTGAAGAGGGGGCCCGGAACTGCCTGGGCGGCGCCGTAGCCGGCGAGGAAGAGGCTGGAATCGATGAGGCCGGGATCGACCAATTCTCCCTGGAGCAGGGGCAGCACCACATGGCCGCCCCCGAAGACCAGCGAGCCGGTGCGGTAGAAGCGGTCCAAGATATCGAGTGCGGCGTTTCCGGTGAGCCCGGCGAGCAGCGGCAGGCCGGCCAGCAGCGCAAAGAACAGCACGAGCAGCACCGCGCCCGTCCGCCGTCCGGTGCCCGTCTCCGGCGCCGCGGCGCCGTCGGCGGCCTTGCCTCGCAGCGCTCCCCAGGCGATGGCGCCGGCCAACACCGCGACCTGGGTCAGGCTGGTCGGAAGGAGCAGCGTTACGATGGCGGCAAGCAGGGCGATGGTCTGGCGCTGGGCATCGGGCGCGAGCGAGCGGCCCATGCTCCAGACGGCCTGTGCCACGACGGCCAGGGCGGCGACCTTGAGCCCATGGAGCACGCCCGCGTCTGCGGCCCAGGGAAAGGCCGAAAGGCCATAGGCGAAGGCCAGCAGCAGGATGACCGAGGGCATAGTGAAGGCGAGCCAGGCCGCCAGGGCTCCGGCATAGCCGGCGCGCATCTGGCCGATGGCGATGCCCACCTGGCTCGAGGCGGGGCCGGGCAGGAACTGGCAGAGCGCCACGAGGTCGGCATAGGCGGCCTCGGTCAGCCATTTGCGGCGGACGACGAAGGCCTGGCGAAAATAACCCAGGTGAGCCACCGGGCCGCCGAAGCTCGTCAGGCCAAGGGCGAGGAAGGCGAGGAAGACCTCGATGACGCGGGCGGTTGGGCTGGCGGGCACGGGACGTTGTCCATGGTTGGCGTGCCACGCAAATCGCATGGCCCTTTGTCATCTTCAACCGTCCGTGCGCGGCGGAACGTTGCCTCGTTCCGGGCCGTTGACCCGGAGAGACGCAAGCGGGGCAAGGAGGTTCATTATGAAAGCCTTGATTTCAGGAGCGGGGATAGCGGGATTGTCCTCGGCGCTGGCGCTGGAGCGCGCCGGTTGGCAGGTGGTGATGCTCGAGGCGGCGCCGCACCTGCGCGACGGCGGTTATATGGTCGACTTCTTCGGTCCGGGTTTCGAGGCCGCGCGTGAGCTGGGACTGATCGAGCGCCTGCGCGAAAAAAGCCATGCAGTCGAGGAAATCCTCTTCGTTGACGAGGAGGGGCGGCGCCATGCCGCCATCGACTACAGCCTGGCGCGCAAGGCTGCGGGCGGCCAGCTCTTTTCCCTACTGCGCGGCGATATCGAGCGGGTGCTTCATGACGCGCTGCCCGAGTCGGTGGAAATCCGGTTCGGCACGCGGCTCAAGGCGGTCGAGATGGCAGAGGCCGGCGTCAACGCCATGCTTTCGGATGGCGGGCGAGAGGAGGCGGACCTCCTGGTCGGCGCCGACGGCATCCATTCGCAGGTGCGGGCCCAGGTCTTCGGGCCCGAGGAGCGCTATCTCAAGTTCCTCGGCTATCACACGGCGGCCTATTTCCTGCGCAGTGACACGGTCCGCCAGGCGATTGGCAGCGATTTCAAGCTGCTGACGGCGCCCGACAGGCTGGTCGGCCTTTATGAAGTCGGGGACGGATTGCTGGCGAGCTTTTTCGTCCACCGCGCCTCCGGGCCCACGCTGCCGCCCGATCCGCGCGCCGCCCTCTTCGAGGCTTTCGGCGACCTGGGCTGGGTGGTTCCCGATGCCTTGCGGGCGGCGCCGGCGGCCGCGGACATCTACTACGACGTCGTCGCCCAGGTCGAAATGCCGACCTGGCACGAGGGGCATTCGGTTCTGGTGGGCGATGCGGGCTACGCGGTTTCGCTGCTGGCCGGCCAGGGAGCCTCGATGGCGCTGGCGGGTGGGCGCCTGCTCGGCGAGGTGCTTGCCGAGGCAACCGACATTCCCGAGGCGCTGGCCCGGATGGAGGCGCAATTACGGCCCGCCGTCCTTGAAAAGCAGAAGGCGGGACGGCGGACCGCCAACTGGTTCGTGCCGCCCGACCGCATGCACCTGATCGTGCGCGACGCCGCGCTCAACATCGTCAACTCGGCCGGCTTTTCGGCGCTGCTCGGCCGGTTCTTTTCCTTCGGGTCGAAGGGGTTTTCGCCGACCCCTCACTGAGGCCGGCGAAACCTGGTTCAGCCGCTATAGGGGACGGTGAGCTGGGTCTGCTCGCCCAGGCCCTCGATGCCCAGGTGCATGGTCTGGTTCGGCTTGAGCCAGATGGGCTCGGGCTTGATGCCCATGCCGACGCCCGGCGGGGTGCCGGTGGTGATCACGTCGCCCGGCTGCAGGCTCATGAACTGGGAGATGTAGTGCACCAGGTACTGCACGCCGAAGATCATGGTCTTGGTCGAGCCGTCCTGGTAGCGGTGGCCGTCCACCTCCAGCCACATCTTGAGGTTCTGCGGATCGGCGACCTCGTCGCGCGTCACCAGCCAGGGGCCGATGGGGCCGAAGGTGTCGGCCGACTTGCCCTTGGTCCACTGGCCGCCGCGCTCGGTCTGGAAATTCCGCTCGGAGAGATCGTTGACCACGCAATAGCCGGCCACGTGGTCGAGGGCGTCCTTCTCATCGACATAGCGCGCTTCCTTGCCGATGATCACGCCCAGCTCGACTTCCCAGTCGGGCTTCAGGGTGTTCTTGGGCAGGATGACATTGTCGTTGGGGCCGCAGATGGCGCTGGTGGCCTTCATGAAGAGGATGGGCTCGGCCGGAATGGCAGCACCGGTCTCGGCGGCGTGGTCGGCATAGTTGAGACCCACGCAGATGAACTTGCCGACATTGCCCACGCAGGGGCCGATGCGGGTCGAGGCGTCGATCACGGGAAGCTTGGTGGCATCGACCGCGCGGATGCGGGCGAGGCCCTCGGGGGTCAGCACGTTGCCGGCAATGTCGGGAACCACGCTCGAAAGATCACGGATCGTCCCATCGGCCGCCAGGATGGCCGGCCGTTCGGCGCCCGTGGCGCCCACGCGAAGAAGCTTCATAGATCAATACCCTTTTTGCAGTTGAACGAGGCTTAAGCGGACCAGGGGATGGAGTCGAGGGCGACCTTGGTCGAAAGCGTTCGATATTTCCTCAAAATTTTATCGATTGGTCACTGCGCCGGCCCCGTCACCAGCGCCACTCCCTTGACCTGAGCAAATACCGGCTGGCCGACCCTGAGATCAAGCGCGGCGACCGAACGCTGCGTAATCCGGGCCAGCAGCGTCTGGTTCCCCAGGCCGAGCGTGACGGCCGCGTCCGGACCGCGCAGCGCCTCGATCGCGGTGATTTCGGCCTTGAGGATATTGAGGATCGTCGTCCTGGACGGCGGCTCGACGGCAAGGCTCACGTCGCGGGCCATGATCCGGACGCGCACCGCGTCTCCCGGCGCACCGGCTTCGCCGGCCACGAGAAGCCGCTGTCCGGCGATGTCGAGCGCGGCCAGGCCGTCGCTTTCCTGGCCGACGACCCGGGCGGTCAGCACGGCCGCCGCGTCCCGGTTCTGATGGAAGGGCAGGTCGGGGCGCGTCAGCAACACGTTGAGCGGGCCGGAGGCGGTGATCTTGCCGTTGGACATGAGCAGCATGTGCGAGGCGAGCCGTTCGACCTCCGCGATGTCGTGGCTCACCAGGATCATCGGCAGGCCGAGGGCGGTATGGAGCGCCTCGAAATAGGGAAGGATCTCCTCCTTGGCGCCGCGGTCCAGCGCCGACATCGGCTCGTCAAGGAGCAGCAGGCGCGGCTGGCTGAGCAGCGCGCGTCCGAGCGACACGCGCTGGCGCTCGCCGCCCGAAAGCCGTTCGGGGGCGCGGTCGAGCAGCTTCCAGATCTTGAGCAGTTCGACCACGGCATCGAAGGTGATGGCCCGCGCGCCCCGGGCGCGGCGGTTGCCATAGAGCAGGTTGGCCCGCACCGAGAGGTGCGGGAAGAGGCTCGGCTCCTGGAATACATAGCCGATGCCGCGCTTGTGGACGGGCACGAAGTGCAGGGCGTCCTGCCAGACGTGGCGGCCCAGGGCGCAGCGGCCCTTCAGGTGCTCGAGGCCGGCAATGGCGCGCAGCACCGTGGTCTTGCCCGACCCCGACGGGCCGAAAAGCGCCGTCACCCCATCGAGCGGCGCGTCAAAAGCCACGTCGAGCCGGAAGGCGCCCAGTTCTCCGGTGAAGGCGGCCGAAAGACTGGTCACGCCCGGACCCGCGCTACGCGCTTGTCGATGCTCAGGGTGATGAAGATCACCAGGAACGCGAAGATCACCATGCCCAGCGAGAGGATGTGCGCCTCCATCCATTGCAGGCGCTCGACATAATCGTAGATGGCGATGGAGAGCACCTTGGTCTGGCCGGGAATGTTGCCGCCGATCATCAGCACCACGCCGAACTCGCCGACCGTGTGGGCAAAGCCCAGCACGGCGCCCGAGAGGAAGCCGGGCCTCGCCAGGGGCAGTGCGACGGTCAGGAAGCGGTCGAGCGGGGAGGCGCGCAGCGTCGCCGCCACTTCCATGGGCCGGTTGCCCATGGCCTCGAAGGCATTGCGGATGGGCTGGACCACGAAGGGCATCGAATAGATCACCGACCCGATCACCAGGCCCCAGAACGAGAACGCCAGGGTTCGTCCGCCCCAGAGCCCGGCAATGGCGCCGCCCGGGCCATAGGGGCCGAGCATGAGCAGCAGGTAGAAGCCGAGCACGGTTGGCGGCAGCACCAGCGGCAGGGAGACCACCGCGCCCACCGCCTCCTTCCAGCGCCATTGCGAGCGGGCCAGCCACCAGGCAATGGGCGTGCCGATCACCAGCAGGATCGCCGTGGTGATGCTCGCCAGGGAGAGCGTCAGCGCGATGGGGGGCCAGAGGTCGGAAAAAGCCAGCAAAGGGCGCTCCCTCAAGAACTGGGCAGGGGTTGGCAGGTTCTGGGGAACCGGCAAACACCCTGCCCTTTCGGACGCCGTCCACGCAAGTGGCGGCGCGCCTGCCGGAAGAGGTCAGATCAGGGGGAGACCTCGTAGCCGGATTTCTTGATGATGGCGACGGCCTCGTCGCTCTTCAGGTAATCGAGGAAGGCCCTGGCCGCCGGCTCGTTCTCGCCGGTCTTGAGCAGCACCGCATCCTGTCGGATGGGCTCATAGAGCTCGGCCGGTACGAGCCATTGGGTGCCTTTGTCCGCGCCGATCACCTGGCTGAGCGCCACGAAGCCGAGTTCGGCGCTGCCGCTTTCCACGAATTGCTGGGCCTGGGAGATGTTCTGGGCGGTGACGATCTTGGGCTGAAGGGCCTCGTAGAGATCGAGCGATTTGAGCGTCTCGACGGCGGCGGCGCCGTAGGGGGCGGTCTCGGGGTCGGCGATCGACAGCTTCTGGAAATCGCCGGCCTTGAGAACGTCCGCCCCCGCCGTCACGTCCGCCGCAGCGCCGTAAAGCACGAGCTTGCCCACCGCATAGGTGAAGACGGTGCCGTCCACGCCATGGCCTTCGTCGACCGCCTTTTGCGGGCGCTGGTCATCGGCGGCGAGAAACACCTGGAAGGGGGCGCCCTGGGTGATCTGGGTATAGAGCTGGCCGGTGGCGCCAAAGCTCAGTTCGACATCATCGCCGGTCTTGGCCTTGAAGGCGGCGGCAATCTCTTCGGCGACCTTGGTGAAATTGGCGGCGACCGCAACGCTCACGGTGGCGGCGTGGGCCGGCAGCGCCACGCTCAGGCTGAGTGCGATGGCGGCGAGCTTTAATGGGAAACGCATGAAAGACCCTCGATATGTTCATAGAAACATATCGAGGGTCTTTGCTCATGGCAACATGGGGTTAGGGGCGTTGTGCACCGCTGGCGGCGACGAAAACCGAATAGACGGCATTGGTCGAAGTGATGAAGAGCCGGTTCCGGCGCGGTCCACCGAAGGTGAGGTTGGAGACCGCGTTGGGCAGCTTGATGCGCCCGAGCGCCACCCCGTCGCTGTTGTAGCAGTTCACCCCGGCGCCGGCGCTCGTCCACACATTGCCTTGTGTATCCAGACGCAGGCCGTCGGCGTTGCCGACGTCCACGAAGACGCGCCCGTTGGAAACGGTGTTGTCGGCGGAAACCGAGAACTGGCGGATATGGGCCGGGCAATCGGGGTTGTGGCTGCGGCCGGACTCGACGACGTAGAGCGTGGTTTCGTCCGGCGAGAAGGCCAGCCCATTGGGCTTTTCGAAGTCGTCGATGACCACTTCGAGCGAGCCATCGCGTGGGTCGAACCGGTAGACGTAGCAACCCGCCTGCTCCATGTCGGCCTTGTAGCCCTCGTAGTCGGACATGATCCCGTAATTGGGGTCGGTGAACCAGATCGTGCCGTCGGACTTGACCACCACGTCGTTGGGCGAGTTGAGCCGCTTGCCGCGATAAGTGTCGGCGATGGTGGTGATGGTGCCGTCAGCCTCGGTGCGCAATACCGCCCGGGCGCCGTGCGAACACGAGACCAGCCGGCCCTGGCGGTCCCTGGTGTTGCCGTTGACGTAGTTGGATGGCGTGCGGAAGACCGAAACGCCCAGGTCCGGCACCCAGCGCAGCATGCGGTTGTTGGGGATGTCGCTCCAGAGCAGGTAGCCGCCATCGCTGAACCAGACCGGCCCCTCGGTCCAGCGGCCGGTATCGAAGAGCAGTTCGAGGTCGGCGATCGGCACCGTCAACTCGTAGAACTTCTTTTCGTAGTATTCGTAAGCGTCGCCGACGATGGCCATTTCGATCCTCCCTGTTGGGGTGATCCAAACAGCAATTGGTGTTGCCGGGCAAGGTGGCTAAAGCTGGATGAGGCCGGCCTCGGTGGGGCGGAAACCGCAACCCTTGTAAAAGGCCGCCAGATGCGGCTCGAAATCGACATGCAGCCATCGGGCGCCGCGCGCACGCGCCGCAACGCCGGCCAGCCGCACCATCTCGGTGGCGATGCCCTGCCGCCGGTAGCGCGGATCGACCGAGGGATCGAGCAGGAAGGCATGGACGCCGCCATCGGTGGCGACATTGAGATAACCCACCAGGCCCTCGCCATCATAGGCGCCCACATGAACCAGGCTGCGGGCCAGGATGGGCGCGAAGCTTGGCGGAGGCTCGGCCTCCCAGGCGGCGCGCCAGAGGGCACCGAGGCTGGCGTCGTCCGGATGCGGGTCCAGGCGATAGTGGATCGGCATTGGCGGTGCTTTCCGGTTGGAGAGATTGTGCTGGAACGATAAAGCGTTCGGCAGGGCGGGAGCAATGTCCGGTCGAGCCCTTGACCTTCCCATCATGGGAAGCCTTACATCGGACAGGACGAATGAAGCCGGGCAGTGAGCCCGGCCGACGGAGCTGTCCATGAACGAGCAAAATACCCATCCAACCCCCGCTGCGCCCGCAATTACCCGCGACCCGGTCTGCGGCATGACGGTCGATATGGAAAAGACCGGCCACAAGGCGAGTTACGAGGGGCGCGAATTCGGGTTCTGCAGCGCCGGATGCAAGGCCAAGTTCGAAGCGGCGCCGCAGGATTACCTCAAGGCCACCGATCCGGTCTGCGGCATGAGCGTGGATCGCGCCAAAGCCAAATGGATGAGCAAGCACGAAGGCAAGCGCTATTACTTCTGCTCGCAGGGATGCCAGGCCAAATTCGAGACCGAGCCGGCGAAATACCTCGATGCCTCCCCGGTTTCGCTGCATGCCCCGCTGATGCCGGGGCAGCATGGCCACAGCCATGCCCATGCCCAGAAACACGCCCACGTGCCCAAGGGCACCAAGTGGACCTGCCCGATGCACCCCGAGATCGTGCGCGAGGAGGCCGGCGACTGCCCGCTCTGCGGCATGGCGCTCGAACCGATGGGCGTGCCGGTGGACGATGCGCCCAATCCCGAGCTGGTGGATTTCACCCGCCGCATGTGGGTGAGCGCCTCCTTCAGCGTGCCGCTGCTGCTGCTCTCGATGGGTCCGATGCTGGGGCTGCCGTTCCGCCAGTGGATCGGGGAGCCGCTGGCGAGCTGGGTCGAGCTCGTGCTGGCAACGCCGGTGGTGCTCTGGGCCGCGCAACCCTTCTTCCGGCGAGCCTGGTCGTCACTGGTCAACCGCTCGCCCAACATGTGGACGCTGATCGGGTTGGGTACGGGGGCTGCCTATCTCTTTTCGGTCGTCGCCGTGCTGCTGCCGGGCATCTTCCCGATGGAGGTGACCCATATGAACGGGGCTCCGCCCGTTTATTTCGAAGCGGCGGCGGTTATCATCACGCTGGTCTTCGTGGGGCAGGTGCTCGAGCTGCGCGCCCGCGAACAGACGGGCAAGGCGCTGCGCGCGCTCTTCGACCTCGCCCCCAAGACGGCGCGGCGCATCGAGAACGGGGTCGAAACCGACGTGCCGCTCGAAGCCATCCGGCAGGGCGACCTGCTGCGGGTGCGGCCGGGGGATGCCGTTCCCGTCGACGGCACGGTCGTAGAGGGCTCCTCCTATGTCGATGAATCGATGCTGACCGGCGAGCCGGTGCCCGCAGAGAAGTCGGCCGGCGTCGACGTCACGGGCGGCACGCTCAACGGGGAAGGCAGCTTCGTGATGAAGGCCGAGCGCGTCGGCGCCGAGACCCGGCTCTCCCAGATCGTCGAGCTGGTATCCAAGGCCCAGCGCAGCCGTGCCCCCATCCAGGCGCTGGCCGACAGGGTGGCCTCCTGGTTCGTGCCCACCGTGATCGCCGTTTCGGTGCTCAGCTTCGGCATCTGGTGGTTCTTCGGTCCCGAGCCCAAGATCGCCTATGCCCTCCTGGCGGCGGTTTCGGTGCTCATCATCGCGTGCCCCTGTGCCCTGGGCCTGGCCACGCCCATGTCGGTGATGGTCTCGACCGGTCGGGGCGCCCATGCGGGCGTGCTGGTTAAAGATGCCAAGGCGCTCGAGGGCTTTGCGCGCATCGATACCCTGATCGTGGACAAGACCGGCACCCTCACCGAAGGCAAGCCTACGCTCGGCGACGTCATCGCCGACAAGGGGTTCGATGAGGGCTGGGTGCTGGCCGTGGCCGCTGCGCTCGAGCGGGGCTCGGCTCATCCGATCGCCGCCGCGATCGAGCGGGGCGCCCAGCAGCGTGGCGCGCGTTCGCTGGAGGTTGCCGATTTCCATTCGGTCACCGGCAAGGGCGTCACCGGCACGGTCGCCGGCCAGGCGGCGGCGCTGGGAAACGTTGCGCTCATGGAAAGCCTCGGCATCGCGGTGCCGCAACGCTATCTCGACCTCATGAGCAGCGCTGCCAACAGCGCCCGGACCTCGATCCTTCTGGCCCAGGACGGCAAGCTCATCGGCCTCGTGACGGTTTCCGACCCGATCAAGACCACGGCCAGGGCCGCGGTCGGCGAGCTCCAGCGCCTCGGCATCGAGGTGATCATGGCGACCGGGGACGCCCGCGGCCCGGCCGACGCGGTCGGCAAGGCGGTGGGGATCGACCGGGTGGAAGCCGCCATGACGCCGGAGGCCAAGCACCGGCTGGTCGAGGACCTCAAGGCCAAGGGACGCAAGGTCGCCATGGCTGGGGACGGGGTCAACGACAGCCCGGCCCTTGCCGCGGCCGATGTCGGCATCGCCATGGGGACCGGGGCGGACGTGGCCATCGAATCGGCCGGCATCACGCTCATGCAGGGGGACCTCTCGGCGATCGTGCGGGCGCGTCATCTCTCGGAAGCCACGCTCTCCAACATCAAGCAGAACCTCTGGTTTGCCTTCGGCTACAATACGCTGGGTATTCCGCTGGCGGCAGGCGTGCTGTTCCCGTTCTTCGGCTGGCTGCTGTCGCCCATGGTGGCTGCGGCTGCCATGAGCCTTTCCTCGGTCAGCGTCATCGGCAACGCGCTGCGCCTGCGCAACGTCAAGCTCTAGGCTTGCGCGCACTAATCCGCTTCCGGGGCCGGTTTTGGCTGGCCCCGGCGGCTCAGGATTGTTAGGTGTCCCGCATCCGGGAGCTTACGGCCTGATGAAACGAAAACTCACCCCCCGCCAGAAAGTCGACTATTGGATGCGCCGCTACGTGCCGCGCTGGCGACGGCGGATCCTGTTTGTCATGGGTGGCATCGTCATCGGCGTCATGGCGGTGGTCATGGCCAAGCTGGCCGACTGGTCCCAGTCCCTGTTCTTTGCTGGCCACGCCCGCTGGCCGCTGCTGCCGCTGGTGCTGACGCCGGCGGGCTTTGCCTTTTCGGCTTGGCTGACCCGCACCTATTTCCAGGGCGCGCAGGGCAGCGGCATTCCCCAGGTGATGGCGGCGCGCAAGCTCCAGGATCCGGAGGCGCGCTCGGCGCTGGTCTCCATCCGCATCGCGCTGGGCAAGATCGTCCTGCTCACCCTCGGGCTGGGCGTCGGCGCCTCGGCAGGCCGCGAAGGGCCGACCGTGCAGGTGGGCGGCTCGACCATGTATGCGCTGGCGCGCTTCGCGCCCCATCGCCAGCCCGGCCTGTTGCTGGCCGGCGCATCGGCCGGCATCGCCGCCGCGTTCAACGCGCCCCTGGCCGGCATCATGTTCGGTATCGAGGAGATGAGCCGCTCGTTCGAGGCCAAGACTTCGATCCTGGTGCTCGCCACGGTCATCGCGGCGGGGCTGACCTCGCTGTTTCTCCTGGGCGACTACACCTATTTCGGCATTGCCACCGGCACGCTCGAGGTCGGCTGGCAATACCTGGCGATCCTGCTTGCCGGCGTCGTAGGCGGCGTGCTGGGCGGCGTCTTCAGCCGCCTCGTCGTGCTGTTCTCGGGGCGCCTGCCCGGGCGGGCGGGCAACTGGCTCGTGCGCTGGCCCATAGCATTCGCCGCCATCTGCGGGCTCCTCGTGGCGCTCTGCGGCATCGCGGCGGACGGCTCGGTCTTCGGCACCGGCTACGAGCAATCCAAGCAGATCCTTTCAGGCGAAGCGGTGCCGCATCTCTTTGCGCCGCTCAAGCTGGTGGCGACCTGGCTTTCGGCAATCTCGGGCATTCCGGGCGGCATCTTCTCGCCGTCCCTGGCGGTGGGGGCGGGGCTTGCCTACAACCTCTCCCCGCTCATGCCCATGGTGCCGGTGGGCGTGCTGGCGGTGCTGTTCATGGCGTCCTACCTCTCGGGCGTGGTGCAGGCGCCGCTGACCTCGGCGGTGATCGTGGCCGAGATGACCAATGACCACGCGCTGATCTTCCCGATCCTGCTCAGCTCCCTCATCGCCTCGGGCATGTCGCGGCTCATCATGCCGCACGGCATCTACCATGCCCTCTCGCAGAACTTCACCAAGCCGGCCCCCGTGCCGCCGGAGCCGGCGCCCGACCCGGAGCAGCCGCCGCCGGCAAAGGTCGAGGCCTAGGGGGCGGTCGGGATCGTGGCGGTGCACTGTTTGGCAATGTCCGCCACCGCCGCGTTCTGCTCGGGCGAGGACGTGGGTTGCTCGATGACGGCCCAGAGGTCATCGCGCACGATCCGCTCGACGGCGCAGCCGCAATAGGCCGTGCAGTGGTCCTTGCCGTTCCCGTTCTGCTCGCAGGTCGCCACGCAACTTGAGACGAAGGAATCGACGCGCGTGGGCGCGTCCGCCGGACGGGCATTGGCGATCGGGTAGATGATCCCAAGCAGGATGGGCTGGTGGACGAGGTAGATGACCAGGCTCCAGCGGCCCATGACGATCAGGGGTCGCAGAACCGCTGCCGGCCGCCAGGCCGCGAGTGTCGCCGCAAGGGGCGACGCCAGCACCAGCCGGGCGAGGGCGATGCCCATCAGCACCATGCCGAACCAGGGGACGATGGGAACGAGGTCGTTGGTGGCAGGCGGCACTTCCCAGAAGCCGATCCAGGCCAGCCTCGGATCGTTGAAGGCCGGGTGCTGAAAGAACAGCAGCACAATGAGGAATCCCGCGCCGATCGCTGCGGTCAACCAGGGCGGCAGCCGCAGGAACGGCAAAGCCAGGAGGCTGAAAAGCGCGATGGCATGGAGGATGCCGAAGAAGACGAAGGTCTGCGGAAAGAGAATGTAGGTCCCGATGGTCACCGCTGCCGCGCCGGCCGCAATCATGGCGAAGCGCCGCCAGAACGAACGCCAGCGAATGGCGTTGCCATGGGCGAGCGTGAGGCTCACGCCCACCAGCAGCAGGAAGCCGCCCAGGATCAGGTGCTGGAAGAGCCGCCAGCCGTCATCGACCGTGATGTCGATTGGAATGAGCTGGAAGTAGCTAAGGTCCCAGGCGCAGTGATATACGATCATCGCCACGATGGCGACGCCGCGCAGGACGTCGACAATGGCAAAACGGGGGGGCTTGGCGGGGGCGCCGGTCACAGACATTGTAGCATTCTCGTTGGGCGGCGCAGGGTGCCGAGGTGCGGGGAGTTAGCCATTGCCGGCCGCTACCGGCAAGGGCCGATTGACCGCCGGGACCTCAGCCTGTACCAGCGATGGTGCATTTGCATATGAAGGGTTTGTTCATGGGTGAGCTGGATCGGGTACTGACAATCGCGGACATGAAGGCCCTGGCCAGGCGCAAGGTGCCCAAGCAGTTCTTCGACTATGTCGACAGCGGCGCCTGGACAGAGGGCACCTATCGCGCCAACGAGGACGATTTCAAGAAGGTCAGCTTTCGCCAGCGCGTCGCGGTCAACATGGAAAACCGCACCATCGCCTCGACCATTCTCGGCCAGCCCGTGAGCATGCCGGTGGCCGTGGCGCCGGTCGGGTTCCTGGGCATGCAGAGCGCGGACGGAGAGATCAAGGCGGCCCGCGCGGCGGAAAAGTTCGGCATTCCCTTCACGCTTTCGACCATGAGCATCTGCTCGATCGAGGACGTGGCCGAAAATACCTCCAAGCCGTTCTGGTTCCAGCTCTACGTCATGCGCGACCGCGATTTCGTCAATCGCCTGATTGACCGCGCCAAGGCGGCCAAGTGCTCGGCGCTGGTGCTGACGATGGATCTGCAGATCCTCGGCCAGCGCCACAAGGACCTGCGCAACGGCATGTCGGCGCCGCCCAAGTTCACGCCCAAGTTCGTCTTCGAGATGATGCGCAAGCCCGGCTGGGCCATGGGCATGCTCGGCACCAATCGCCACACCTTCCGCAACATTGCCGGCCATGTCGAGGGCACGGGCGACCTCTCCAAGCTCTCGGGCTGGACGAGCTCGCAGTTCGATCCCACCCTCAACTGGCGCGATATCGCCTGGATCAAGAACCGCTTCGGCGGGCCAGTGATCGTCAAGGGTATTCTCGATCCCGAGGACGCGCGCCTGGCGGTCGAAAACGGTGCCGATGCCATCGTCGTCTCCAACCATGGCGGCCGCCAGCTCGACGGCGCGCCGTCCACAATCCGGGTGCTGCCCGACATCGTCGATGCGGTGGGCGAGAAGACCGAGGTGCTCATGGATGGCGGCATCCGCTCGGGTCAGGACCTGCTCAAGGCCATTGCCCTGGGCGCCAGGGGAGCCCTGCTCGGGCGCACCATCGCCTTCGGCGTCGGGGCGGGCGGAGAGGCGGGCGTTGCCCGTGCGCTCGAAATCCTGCGCAAGGAGACCGATGTCACCATGGCGCTGATGGGCGAGCGCGACATCCACAATGTGGGCGCCCATAACATCTACGCCAACGAACTCATCCGGCGCCAGGGCTTCTAGGCCAGCAGGGCCTTCAGCCTCTCACCGGGTCCGGCAGGCGGGTGAGCTGCTGGTAGACCAGCTTGGCCACCGTCTGCATCTGGTCCTGGGGCAGGTCGCCCACCACCGTGCAGGTTATGGCATCGTTGGCCCAGTAGAAAGCGTCCAGGCCGTTGATCGCCTCGAACTGATAGGCCCTGGCCTTGTCGGGCAGGGCCGCCGTCACATAGACGGTCAGCCGGTCCTTGGTGCCGTTCTCGTACATCAGCTGGGCCGCCGGGCCGGTATTGCGGTAGACGTCCGGCGGCAGCAGCCGGCCGCCGACCAGGGTGAAGCCCTGCGGGCTCAGGTCCGGGGCGTTGAGCTGGTGGTTGAGGCGGTTGGAGAGCCAGGTGGTCAGATGCCCTTCGTCAGCAGCGGCAACCTCCACGGCATGGCGGTTTTCCTTGACGTAGAGCGCGTGGGCGTTGACGGCGCTGGCGATCAGCATCTGGCTGGGCGTTTCCTCGGGCTGGAAAAGATCGCGCGCCGTCCAACCGGCGCCCACGCCCAGTCCGACCAGCACGATGGCGGCAGCGGCGAATGGCAACCAGCCGCCTGCGCTGCCCTGCCGGGCAGCAGCGATGCGATGCGGGTTGAGCCGGTCGGGCACGGGCTCGCCGGCGACGGGATCGAACAGCGTCTCGATGGCGTCGCGCTGGCGCTGCCACTGGGCGACTTCGGCCGCCGCTTCCGGATGAGCCTCCAGGTGAGCCTCGACTGCCGCGCGCGCCGAGCCGTCCAGCCGTCCGTCGGCATAGGCGTGGAGCATGTCTTCGGTGATGGTCAGCGGCGCGGTCATTTGACGGTCCTCAAACGGGGGGCCTGTGGGTCCCCCCCGGTCATGGTGCGTAAGGCGGCACGGGCCCGGCCCAGCCGGGACATCAGGGTGCCCTGCGGAACGCCCAGGATCGAGGCGGCGTCGGCATAGGGCATGTCCTCGAGCACGACCAGCAACAGCGCCTCGCGCTGCTCGCCCGGCAGGGCGTCGATGGCTCGGGCCATCTCAGCCAGTGCGATATGGCCATGCTGGCTGGCCGGCACCGATGGCTCGCTTGGAAGCCCATCGAGCGGAGTGGTCTGGCCCTGGCGTCGTTCGGCGCGCGCCTGGTTGCGATGCAGGTTGAGCAGGATGGTGAAAAGCCAGGCGCGCAGCGGACCGCGCGGACGGAACAGGGCGTTCTTGCGGATGGCGCGCTCGAGGCAATCCTGCACCAGGTCGTCGGCCCGGTCGGCGTCGCGCGTCAGCGCTCGCGCATAGCGGCGCAGCGCGGGGACGCAGGTTTCTATCTCGTCCAGGAAACTCGGCACTTCGATCCTGTTCAATGCGAGCTGAGCCGGGGAAGCCAAGGGGGGCTTGGAGGCTCCCCCGGCCCGTCAATGACCCGGCCGGCCGAACGGGGCGACCGGCCGGGTCACGAAACTACATGCCTTCGACGGCGGTGTGCCAGACGCCACCCACGCCATCGCCGGTGGTGTCGCCGGCCTTGGTGTCCTTGACCCAGAGATAGAGCGGCATGCCCTTGTAGGCCCACATCTTGGTGCCGTCGGTGCGGTCGACGATGGTGAAATCACCCTCGGCGGCGGCGCTGGCATCGGCAGCGAGCGGCGGCCAGTTGCTGGCGCACTGGTCATAGCAATTGCTCTTGCCGGCCTCGTCCTTGTCGAAGGTGTAAAGGGTCATGCCGTTGGCATCGGTCAGGACGGTCTTGCCGCCGATATCGGAAGTCTTGATCGCGCCGCCGGCATAGTCCTCGGCCAGGGCCATCGCCGAGCCCAGCGCCAGGAAGGCGGCCGCGCCCAGAATCACGCCGTGCAGTCTGGAAAAAGTCATGACGTCTCTCCTTGCTTGGATGCGAGGCTCTCGAAGAATTCTCCCCCGCAAGAGCACTAACACCGCAGGGGCGGATTTATTCCCGCTCGCGCCAACTTTTTTCGCACCGGGCCGTCCGCGGCGCATGGCCCCGGCATGGCGTCCGCGCCATTGATAGGGTAGGGATGCGGACCAATCGACGATTTGCCATTTCGGGGGGACCAATGTTCGTTGTGGGTGGGGAGAGCCTGATCGACCTCGTTTCCGAGCCGCGCGGGCCCGACGGGGTGATCCACATGCACGCCCATCAGGGCGGCTCGCCCTATAATTGCGCCATCGCGCTTTCGCGCTTGGGCAACGATACCGGTTTCCTCTGCCCCATTTCGCGCGATGGGTTCGGCTCCTACCTCCTCGAGCCGCTGGCGGCTGCCGGGGTCAGCACGCTGCTGGAGCAGCGCGTGGTGGCGCCGACGACCCTGGCGGTGGTGACCCTCAACGAGAAGCGCCAGGCAGCCTACGAATTCTATCGCGGCGCCGACCGCGCCTTCACCCAGGAGGGGATGGTCCAGGCGCTGCCCGAGGCGCTCGAGCTCTATCAGGTCGGCGGCTTCTGCCCGATCGTGCCGGAGGATGCCGCGATCTGGTCCGAGGTCGTGCGCGCGGCCATCGCCAAGGGCGCCACCATCTCGATCGATCCCAATGTCCGCCCCTCACTGGTTGACGATTTCGCCGGCTACAAGGCCCGGCTCTCGACCTTCCTCGACCTGGTTCATGTCATCAAGATGAGCGAGGAAGACCTCGCAGCGCTCGAGCCGAGCCTTTCCATCGAGGCGCACAGCGCCGCGCTCCTGGCCCGGCCCAATTGCGAATTGGTCGTGGTGACGCTCGGCGAAAAGGGGTCGCTCGCCTATACCGCCTCGGGGCGGGCGCAGGCGGGCATCTGGGCGCCGCCGGTGTTCGGCGACACGGTGGGGGCCGGCGACAGCCTCATGGCGGGCGTGCTCTCCTATCTGCGCGAGAAGAACGTGCTACGGCCCGGCCGGCTCAAGACGCTCGGCAATGGTGAGCTCGAAGCCATGCTCAGGTTCGGAGCCGTGGTGGCGGGCCTCAATTGCGGGCAGGTCGGCTGCAAGCCGCCGACCCGCGCCGAGGTCGATGCGGTGCTCGCCGCCTAGGCGTCTGCCCGGATCCTGCGCGCTTCCTCAAGCGTCATGGCGGTGTGGTTCAGCCAGGCCGGGTCCTCGTGCGGATAGTCGATGCGGAAGTGGCCGCCCCGGCTTTCCGTGCGCTTGAGGGCCGCTGCCGCCACCATGGTCGCCGATGTCGTCATGTTGAGGTAGGAGCGGGTGACCTTTTCGGCGGCTTCCTCGAGTTCGAGGATGCGCCGCAGCGCCTCGCGCAGGCCCTCGGCATCGCGCTCCACGCCCACCAGGTCCGTCATGATATGGCGCAGGTCCTGCACCGCCTTGAGGTTGCGCAGGTTTTCCTCGAACTGGGCGCCCTTGGCCTCGTCCCAGGCGATGCCTTCGAACGGCGGCAGGGTGCGCTGGGGCGGTTCGAGCCCGCCCACGTCCTCGGCGATGCGTGCGGCAAAGACGGTGGCTTCGAGCAGGGAGTTCGAAGCCAGCCGGTTGGCGCCGTGCAGGCCGGTGCATGAGGCCTCCCCGCAGGCCCAGAGTCCGGCCAGGCTGGTGCGGCCGCGCGTATCCACCTTGACCCCGCCCATGTGGTAGTGGGCCGCCGGAGTTACCGGGATCGGCTCTTTCACCGGGTCGATGCCGGCTTCCAGGCAATAATGCGCCACGGTCGGGAAAGCGGTGAGGATCCTTTCGCCCAGGGCCTGGCGGGTATCGAGGAAGACCTTCCGGCCTGCCTTGATCTGGCGGAAATTGGCCCGCGCCACGATATCGCGCGGGGCGAGCTCGGCATCGGGATGGATGGCGGGCATGAAGCGCTCGCCCAGGTCGTTGATGAGGATGGCGCCTTCCCCGCGCAGCGCCTCGGTGGCCAGCGGAGCCGGGTCGGCGCCGGTGGCGATGGCCGTGGGGTGGAACTGGACGAATTCGGGATCGCCGATCACCGCGCCCGCGCGGGCGGCCATGCCCATGGCGTGGCCGCGCACGCCGGGAGGATTGGTGGTGACCGCATAGAGCCCGCCCAGCCCGCCGGCGGCGAGCACCGTGGCGCGAGCGCGGATGAAGACCGGCTCGATATACTTGTCGCCCAGCTTGCGGCAGAACACGCCCACCACCCGGCCATCGGCGCGGGCGAGGTCGACCGCCGTGATGCCCTCGACGATCCGGATCGAGGGGGTGCGCCGCACTTCCTCGATGATGGCGGCCATGATGGCGGCGCCGGCGCGGTCGCCCTGAACCTTGACGATGCGGTTGGCCGAGTGGGCGGCCTCGCGGCCGAGCAGGAAATTGCCGAGTTGGTCGCGGTCGAAGGGCGTGCCCCAGCGGGCCAGGTCGTCGATGCGCGCGGCGGCTTCGGCGGCCACCGATTCGGCTACGCGTTCGTCCACGATGCCGGCACCGGCCTTTTCGGTGTCGAGCGCGTGGATGTGCGGGCTGTCATTGGGGCCGAGCGCGGCGGCGACGCCGCCCTGCGCCCAGGCCGAGGATGCCCCGCTTCCCAGGGGCTTGGGCGAGAGCACCGTCACCGGCAGCGGCGCCAGCTTGAGGGCGCAGAAGAGGCCCGCCAGGCCCGCGCCCACGATCAGGACGCCATCCGCGTTCAGCGTGTTGTCATAGATGGACAATCTGGGCTCCTCTCCCTTAGGGGAGGCAAGTCCTATCAAGGTCCGGCGGGCGCGACCAGCCCGCGCGGCGCGCGCCGTCCCAATCCTCAAAATCGCATCGGCCATCTTCCCGTCTGGATTTTTGCTGACAAGTCAGGAAGATACTTACGTGTCCTGCCGATGGGGTAGTCGGTGTCCACTCTGGTATTCTTGCTCGACCATGACGATCTCGACCTGCTGGGCCGGCAGGACCTGATTCGCATCGCCCACGACGACGCGCCCGAGATCGTCCGCGCCATCGAGGACGTGGTTGCCCTGGCAACGGGCTCGGCCGGCGGGCCGGTCTATTGCGGCCTGGCAACGCTCGAAGCGGTGGCGGGGCCGGGGCTGGTTCCCGGCGAACTGGTGGCGCAGCTGCGCAAGGTCCAGCTCTATCCCAACGGCGAGCCGTGTCCGCCGTTTCCCTTCGGGCAACGCATCCAGTGGGTCGACCAGGCCGGGGACGGGTTCGGCGAGGAGCAGCAGGCGCTGTTCGATGTTCCCACGCAGCACGAACTGTTCGATATCAGCCGGCTCACCATGCGCCGCTATCACGAGCGTTGCGCGCTCAGCGGCATTGCCATGCCGGTGGGGGAACTGGGATCCATTCCCACGGCCATCCGCCCCAATCCGCCCGGCGCACCGCTCTCGATCACCAATTTCATCGCGCTCTGGCCGCCGCTGGGCAGCGCTTTCGGGGCAGGGCACTTCACCATTTCGAGCAGCTACGAGACCATCGCCAACCTCGACCTGCTCGATCATCGGCTGCGCGAGCATCTCCAGCCCGGTCTCAAGCTGCGGCTGCCGGACCAGGAGGAGGACTGGCCTTCACAGGACCATCTCGCCTACCACCGGCGCTTCGTCTTCAAGCGCTAGGCTCGCGGCGCGTCGAGCGGCGGATGACCTCGTTGCGCAGGAATGCCAGGTCGTCGGGCGTCAGCCGGGCAATTTCCTTCTGCAGCCTGTTGGTGAGTTCGGTGGCCTCGGGCGGCAGGCCGCCGGTATCGATGGTGACCTTGGGGTCGGAGAGTTCGGCGAGGCGCTGGAGCTCTTCGGCTTCGTCCCAGATGACGTTGAAATAGGCGATGATGCGCTGGAGCAGGAACCAGGTGGGCTTGCCCCGGCGCCCATGTTCGAGAGCCGAAAGATAGGCGCTCGAGACATTGAGCGCCTTGGCCATTTCCTTGAGCGTGACGCCGCGCTCCTCGCGCAGGGCCCGCAGCTTGGCGCCGAGCGGGGTCATGGCGCGAACCTCTTGAGGCGGACATAGAAGGCGCCTTCCCCGCCGTGTCCCTGGGCCGATGCGCCCCAGCCCGAGATCAGCGGGGCCAGGTCGGGCTCGTTGAGCCAGATGGGAAGCATGGAGCGCAGGATGCCGCGCTCGACGATCACCGTCGCCGTCTCGTCGGTCTTCTTGAGGCCCTTGCCGGTAATGACGAGGATGGTGCGGTCGCCACGATTGACCCGGGCATTGACGAAGCGGACAAGCGCGGCGCGGGCCTCGGTCTGGCGCATGCCGTGAAGGTCGATGGTGCCGTCGATCTCCATCTGTCCGCGCATGAGCTTGCGGCGCAGCTTGGGCTCTATCGGGCGTTCGGTGCGTGGCGTGCGCCGGGAAACGGCGGAGGGCGGCGCGGGCGGGGTGGGGGAAGCGGCGCTGCCGATTGTCCAGTTGCGCGGCAGGCTCGGGCGGGGCGGCTCGGCCGGCGGCAATGGGAGGGGGGTATCCTCGGGCTCGTCAACAACCGGCTCCCGCTCCGGGCGGAGCGGGACGACGGTCCGCTTGACTTCGGTCCACAGGTGCCAGTCCCTGAGCGGGGGGCCGCCTTTGCCACGCTTGGCCATTCCGGCACCCGGCAGGACGAAGAGCACTAGGCGAGCTGGTTGGTGGCGACCAGCTTCCAGTTGGGATCGCGCGACTTGGGATTGCGAGCGAAGGTCCACTCGTCGGCGATCGACTGAACCTGGTCGGCATTGCCCTCGACGAGCTGGCCGTCCTTGTCGCGGGTGGCCGAGACCACTTCGGCGTTGAAGCGTACGGTGACCTGGGCGGCGCGCTTGTCGAGCTCGGCTTCCGAGATTTCCACCTTGGGCAGGCCCACGAAGGTGAAATCGATCTTCTGGCCGGAAGCCTCGCGCGCCGAAATGGCCGAGGCGAAGCCGTCGAAGACGTCCTTGTCGAGCAGGTTCTTGAGCGTCTGGCGGTCGCCCTGGGCGAACGCGGTCACGATCATCTCATAGGCGGCCTTGGCGCCTTCCATGAAGCTCTTGGGGCCGAAAGTGGGGTCGGCGTCGGCAATGGCCTTGAGGCCCGAGGCCACTTCGGCATCGCCGTGCGCGAACTGTTCGATCTCGGCCTCGAGTTTGCGGGCGCGACGCTCCTCGTCCACGGGGGCGGCCTCGACCGGGCGCGGACGCATCTGCACCACCGAGCCGTCATCAGCCTTGGCCGCCTTGGCGACCTCGGCCTGCTTCTGGCGTTCGATCGGGGAGCGTTCGTTGCCCGTGCGCGTCCCCAGGACCGAGCGCAGCCTGAACAGGATGACGATCGCCAGACCGATGACGATAAGGGTGGGCAGATCGAAGAACTCGTCCATTGGGCACTAACCTGGGTTTTCGTGGGCGAAGGATCGCATATAGCAGGATCGCTCCTATATATAGGGAAAG
>Ga0182743_1000937_pt1 | contig 31472 bp, 30 predicted proteins | sample eDN3rd30CKraftOP_FD_128522 | JGI IMG/M metagenome (GOLD analysis project Ga0182743, IMG submission 128522) | Enriched Organic Plus compost microbial communities from Emeryville, California, USA - eDNA 3rd pass 30_C Kraft OP (version 2) (version 2) ... | reverse complement strand
TTCAGGGCAGGGGTGTTCAATGTCGGCGCCGAAGGCCAGCTCTTCATCGGCGGCATCAGCGCCGCCTATGTCGGCACGCTCCTCGATGGCCAGTCGCAATTGCTGGCCCTCTCGCTCATGGCCGTGGCCGCTGCCATCGGCGGCGCCCTCTGGTCCGGCATTGCGGCGGTCTTGAAACTCCGCTTTCGGTCCGATGAGCTCATCACCACGATCATGCTCAACTACATCGGCATCTTCTTCGTGGGTTACCTGCTCCACGGTCCGCTGCACGATCCGGGCTCGGCCCTGGCGCAAACCGTCCGCCTCGGCGCCGAAGCCCGCCTGCCGGTGCTCGTCCCCGGCACGCGCCTGCATTTCGGCATCGTCATCGCCGTGGCTGCTGCCTTCATCGCCCAGCTCTATCTCTGGCGCACCGTCGCCGGTTTCCGCCTGCGCGCCACCGGCCAGAACCCGCGCGCCGCCGAAAATGCCGGCATCAACGTGCGTCGCGTTATCGTCATCGGTTTCCTCACCTGCGGCGCCCTGGCGGGCCTTGCCGGCTTCACCGAAGTCGCCGGCGTCCAGCGCCGCATGATCGAGAACCTGTCGCCCGGTTATGGCTATACCGCCATCATCGTGGCGCTGCTCGGCCAGACCAACCCTATCGGCGTGCTCTTCGCCGCCGCGCTTTTCGCGGCGCTCCAGGTCGGCTCCACCACCATGGAGTCCGCCGTCGGCGTGCCAAGCTCGCTCACCATGATCATCCAGGCCCTCGTCGTGCTTTTCCTCCTGGCGCAGAACGTCATGCCGCGCTTCCGGCGCAAGAAGACGGGAGCGGCCGCATGATGGACCTCCTCAACAACGCCGTCCTCGCCGGCTTCATCGCCGCCAGCGTGCGCATGGCCATCCCCATCCTGCTGGCCGCGATCGGCGGCATGTTCAGCGAAAAGTCCGGCGTCCTCAATATCGGCCTCGAAGGCATGATGCTGCTCGGCTGCTTTGTCGGCTTCGCCGCCGCCTATGCCTCGGGCTCGCTCCTCGTCGGGGTCCTCGCCGCCATCGTCGCGGGCGCGCTACTCGGCCTCGTCCTCGGCGTTTTCGCCGTCACCATCGGCTCCAACCAGGTGGTGGTCGGCATCGCAATCAACCTCCTGATGGTCGGCGTCACCGGCTTCTTCTTCCGGCTCTTTTTCGGCTCGGGCACCTCGTCCCCGCGCATCACCAATTTCCAGCCCATCGATTTCGGCGCTCTCGGGCAAATCCCCATCATCGGGCCGCTGCTTTTCCAGCACGATCCCTTGACCTATATGGCGCTGCTCATCGTCGTCCTTGCCTGGGTGGTGATGCACCGCTCGACCGTCGGCCTCGCCATCTCCGCCGCCGGCGAACATCCCGAGGCCGCCGAAACCCTCGGCCTCAACGTCCCCCGTATCCGCTACCTGTGCCTGCTCGCAGGCGGCGCGCTCGCCGGCCTCGGCGGCGCCTTCCTCTCGCTCAGCGCCACCGGCCTTTTCATCGACAACATGACTTCGGGCCGCGGCTATATCGCGCTCGCCATGCTGATTCTCGGTCGCCGCTACCCCTTCGGCATCCTCGCTGCCGCCCTGCTTTTCGGCGCCGCCGATGCGCTGCAGCTAAGGACTCAGTTGTTGCCCTGGAACATCCCGCTCCAGTTCCTGCTGATGCTGCCCTATGTGCTCACCATCGTGGTCCTGGCCATCGCCGCCGGCCGCACAGGAGCTCCGGCAGCCCTTGGCGCCCCTTTCCGGCGCCATAAGTCCGATGGCGCCTGATCGGCTTTAACTGCCTGCTCTCAAAAGAGAATTTCGTCGCGGTGTTAAGTCGTCGCGGCGGATATACTCATTTTGGGTGGGTAGTGATTATTGTAAAAAGGATACACAACTATGGTTACCGATTGCATTGCTCGTGTTTCCTGGGGACCATCTCAGTGACTTGAGTTAGTGTTTCGGCGGGGGCATTTCACGCGAACATCCTCTTGCGTAGGAACCATGCGTAAAAGTGTCTTAGGCCAGATATCGACCTGGGCCGTTCTTCCTGTGCTCACGGCAATGCCGGCGGCAGCGCAGGAGCAGCAGACCCAGGACGCCCAGGAAGCAGCACCGCTGATCTACAGTCAGTCCGGCGGTTTGATGCTCCTGACGCTGCCGGACCTTCCGTCCGGCGTGGTCGATAATGGCAACCCGACAGCCGGCACCGGCAACGAGACCATCGTGGGCATGATGGTCGGCATGGACCTTGGCAAGAAGCTGGGCAAGTTCGCCGGGTTCGATGTCATCGGAAACCTCTCCTTCTTCATCGGCACGGGCGAGCGCAACACCACGACCACCTCGGTGGTCAGCGGCTCGGGCACGGTGCGGATCGCATCCAACACGCAGAGCACCGCGGCGATCACGCTCGCGACCGATCCCAACGCCACCTCGGCCAGTTCGCAGGTGACGCTCAGCCTGCCGGGCGGCGGTGTCACTCAGACGCAGGCGGCCAAAACCATTCCCGGTGGCGGGGCGCAGACCGCCTTTGCGGTGGCGCTGACCTCGGACAACACCGGCGCCGTCTTCAGCGGCGTCTCCACGGACGGCACGAATTCACAGGCCTTCGCCTTCGGTGGCGCCGCCGATCCGAGCGGGCTCACCATCGTCGGCACCGGCGACCTGTCGGGCCTGCGCATCACCCAGCAATCGCTGCGCAGCGTGGTCTATATGGGCGCCGACGCCTCGGTGGGCCTGTCCCCGCCGAGCATGGATTCGACCTCCTATACGCCCTACCTCTCGGTGGGCTATCGCATGCTCAACCAGGAGATCAGTTCGCTGACCTCCTTCGACCTGCCGGCGCCATCGGGCACCAACGGGTTCCCGTTGCTCGGCCTGCAGCGTTACGAGCACCTCGATACCAACTACCTGGGTGGCGGCGTCGGCCTGTCGGTTTCCCATACGCTCGACAACAACATCACCTTCACCGGCTCCGCGGAGGCCGGGCTGCGCGGGTTCGACGCCAAGTACAGTGGTCGCGACCTGGCGCTCTTCCCCATCAACAACGCCGGGCTCGAACTGCAGCGGTTCGATGTGGGCCGCGCCACGGCCGAGGAAAAGGGTGTCGCCTGGTATGCCAAGGGCGAGGCCGGCCTCAATTTCCCGCTGGCGCCCAACCTGCTGCTCGGGTTCACCGGAACCGTCGAGTACCTCTCCAAGGTTCCGACCCTCGAGCGGTCGGCCCCGGTCGTGCAGGTGTCCGAATCGGGCGGCAGCTTCAATGCCACCTATCCCTCGGGCGCCGGCCAGCAGTCGACGTCGATCTCGTTTGTGGATTCCTGGAATTTCGGGCTCAAGGCCACGCTCAGCGGCGCCTTCTAGGGGCGCGGCGGCCGGCTCGGTCGCTCAGTTGCGCGAGTCGTAGCGGCAGTCGATCTCGCCGCCATTCCACTCGATCACCAGATGCGCCACATAGAAGGCGCTCGGATCCATGTCGAGTGTTACCCGCCCCACTTCTTCCTCGCCGTCTCCCGCTCCGATCAGGAAATCGCCCGACTGCGTGATGTCCGACCGTCCGCTTGGTCCCTGCTTCTCGATCACGAAATGATAGGAGCCCTCGGCCGGTTCGGACGAGGACACCTTGCCCACAAGCTCGATCGATGAAGGTGTCTCAACCTTGACGATGTCGCAGTTCATGCTCTCAGCTCCGCTTGCTGACGCCAGGGGAGCGCTGAGGATGATGGTTGCGAGAGCGGCTCTTAGACTGGCGTGGTGCATCATCTTGTTTTCAACTCCGCCCACGGTTGCCGCCGCTGTCCGGGGGATCTTAGAGCATTGGGCCCGCCACAGAGGGACGCCGGGCCGCAAAAAGGAAGTCCGAGCCCCTAGTCGGGGGCTCGGGGGGTTACCTGGATGGTATAGGTCGAGCTGCCCGAAGGCGTCGTCGAAGTCATGGTCCGGGTGCCCTCGTAATTGTGCGAGTTCATCTGGATCACCGACAGGGTCTGGTTCGAGCCGGTAATGGACTGGCTGAACGTGTGGCCTTCGCCCGATTGCGCGACGGTCGTGAAGTTGAATGCGCCCGTCACGTTCACCGATGCAGCGTTATTGGTGCCGCTTTGCACGGTGACCGATACATTGCCGCCGAAGTTTCCCTTGACCGGAAGGCTGCCTGCGAAGGCCGGGATCACTGGAAGACCCGCGGCCAGAACCGCAGCTAGAATCAAACGCCTCATAGCACTTCTCCGTTTGAACTTGTCGGCTGGGAAGAAGCGGGAGGATGCGGGGGGAATAGCGGGGCGCGCTACCGCATCCTCCTGCCCAGGCTAGAAGTTCACCTGGACGGTGCTCGAGGTGTTTCCGGCACCAGACTGCGAGGTCTCGGAATAGTTGCCATGGCCCATCTGGGTCGTGGAGGCACCATTACCGAACCCGCTCTGCCAGGTCCCGGACGCATTGTACTTGCCGGCCTGCACCGTCATGGCCTCGTTGCCCAGGCCTTCCTGGCCCGTATAGGTGTCGTTGTACTTGCCGACCTGGATGCTGCCCGAGGCATTGCCCAGGCCGTATTGTTCCACGGTGGCGTTGTTGCGCTTGCCGGTCTGATCGATGCCCGAGAAGTTGCTGCCAGCCTGGAAGGTCTGCTGGTTGTTCTGCCAGCCATGCTGGTTGACGATCGAGATGTTGCCGGCATAGGCGGCGCCCGAAGCGACCGCAAGGATGGCGGCGGCGCCGATAATGGTCTTGATCATTGGAAGTCTCCCTCAGGTGAAAAGCTGATGTGCCGAAGGCTTCGGCCACACCCAGAGGGCGGCAAACGCGCTGATTTTTCGAGCCGGAAGCCATACCGGCACAGTGGCGTAAATCCCCGGCGGCTAGGGCGTTTGCGCCGGTTGCGATCACATTCGTGGGATAGGTCCGTCATCTTCGCCGTCGCCCGGTATGACGTCCGGTGGAGGCATTACCCTTTGGCAGCCAGATGGTTGAACGGCATTCCGCCCCTGTCCGATGCTTCAAACCATGGGATACCCATACTAGACCAATCGGTCTGTTTGGCCCGAAACCGTTGATACAGCGCAATGACAGGCGTTTTGCCCCGTCCTAACGTCACCATACCCGAGGGCCGACAAAGAGCGGCGGGGTGGGGAAGGCGATACGACATCTCAGGGATGGGGGTTAAAATGAAGGCAATGTACGAGCGCGCACGGCTGTCCATGCCGCCGTTGGCCGAACCGCCCGCGGTTGCCGGCTGGGGCAAGGATGAAAGTGCCACCCGACACCTTCTGGTGCGCAGGGTTTCCAATTATCCCTACAACGCACTGATCAGTTGCATCTACGATCTGGCGCGCGGCAAGGCGGTCTGGGACAATTTCCTCGATACGCTCGCCACAGCCTTTCCGGGTTGCCTGATCCTGGTTTCCGGCGACGACCTGGCCACGCACCGCAACGTGGTCTTTGCCCATCGCGGGCTCACCCCGTCGGCGGCCGCCGCCTACGTCAACAGCTTCGCCTCGATCAATCCTTGGCGCGAGGCGCTCGGCAACTGGCCTCCGGGGCACCTCTACCAGGACGAGGACCTGCTCGAGCGCAGCCAGGCCATGGCCTCGCCCTACTACACCCAGTGGCTGGGCAAGCAGGGGACCTACGACGCCGCCACCGGCTTCATCGTCATGCGCTCGGGCGCGCGCCAGCTCACGCTGGAGCTGCGCTACAACTCCCAGGACGCGCGCATGGTCCGCGATCGCGCCGGTACGATCCTGGGCGACGCCGCCTTCCACTTCAACCACGCCTTCGAAAGCGCCGGCTCGGGCAAGGATTACCTCGCCCGCATCGTCGACGACCTCTCCTTCCCGGTCTTCCTCGTCGGATCGGACATGCGCGTGGTCTACAGCAACCACCACGCCGATACGCTCCGCCGCGATGCCGCCGGGCCCTTCATGGGCGATCGCGGTGTCCTGCGGGCCGGCGACGAGGCGGTGGATTCGCAATTGCGCAACCTGGTGGCGCGCGCCTCCTCGCGCCGCTCCACCACCTCGATCCTGGCCTTCGGCGGACCCCAGAACCGCTATTTCGCGGTGGCACGGCCCGCCATCCCGGCCGGGGAAGCGAGCTACCAGCTCCACGAGACGCTCTTCGATAACGGCCCGATCACCATGCTGATCATCCACGGCGCCTCGGGCATGGCCTCGCTGCCGGCGGACCTGCTCTGGCGGGCGTTCGGCTTCACCGAGGCCGAGGCCGAGCTTGCCGAAGCCCTGCTGGCGGGTGATACAGTTGCCGAGTATGCTCAGGCCCGGCTGGTCTCCAAGCAGACGCTGCGCAACCAACTGGTTGGGCTCATGCGAAAGACCGGCACCCATCGGCAGGCCGAACTGGTCGGATTGCTGACCCGCCTGGCGCTCACCTCTACCTAAAGCGGTACGTTTACCTCAAAAGGCGTAAAGCCGGTCTCCGTCTAAGCCCTTCGGCTACCCCGCCGATTATGGTAAGGTTCGGGCAATGCCGGATTTTTCCAGCGATCATTTTTGCGGGTGATCGATTTTGGGGCGGCCCGACCAAAGCCACTGGTCCGGACCGTTGATCTCTCCAGAGCAAATAACTCGTGTCGTTTTTGATCAGGCCTTTGCTAACGGGCAGAGACGCGATGAGGTTATGGCATGGACATAGTTGCTTTCGTTCCGACTTCCCCGCTTCCTGATTGGGTCGAGCGCGCCGCCTCGGCCGGTTCGGCGCCACGCCCCCCTGCGCCGCCGGCCTTTGGCGACGCGTCGGGCGGCGCGGCCGCCGAGCTCATGGCCTGTTCGATGCTCCGGCGCTACAAGGCCGGGCAGGCCATACTGGTGGAAGGCGAGATGGCCGAATATGTCGGGGTCGTCGTCTCCGGTGTTCTCAAGGTCACGCGCACCTTCGGCTCGGACCGCCAGCAGATCGTCAGCCTGCTGTTCTCGGGCAGCTTCTTCGGCCGCGCCTATGAGGCGGTCTCCCACTTCTCGGTGGAGGCGGCGAGCGATGTCGAAGTCCGCTGCATCCGGCGGCACGACTTCGAGGCGGTGCTCGAGCGCCATCCCGATTTCCAGCAATACATGCTCTCCATCGCCCTCGACGAACTCGAGGCGGCGCGGGACTGGATGGTGCTCCTGGGGTGTCAGGAGACGCTGGAGCGGGTCGCCTGCTTCTTCGCCCTGCTGCTCCAGCGCGGCGAAGGGCAGAGCCAGAACACCGTGACCTTTCCCATCGGCCGGCGCGATATCGCCGGCTACCTGGGGACCACGGTGGAGACGCTGAGCCGGCATGTGCAACTGCTCTCCCGCCAGGGCGTCATCCAGATCCTGGACGGCAAGAGCTTCCGCATTCTCGATTACGACCGCCTGCATTCGCTCTCGGGGGCCTGAGGGCCCTTGTTCAGCCCCGCCGTTTCACGCTACCCCACCTGCCAGCGTAGCGTGACGGAGGGCGAACAGCATGGCGAAGGTTGCATTCATCGGATTGGGCGTCATGGGCTATCCCATGGCCCGCCACCTGGCGGCCAAGGGCCACCAGGTTACGGTCTATAACCGCACCGCCGCCAAGGCCGAGCGCTGGGTCGGCGAGCACGGCGGCAAATCCGCCCCCACGCCCGCAGCCGCCGCGCAGGGCCAGGATATCGTCTTCGCCTGCGTGGGCAATGACGATGACCTGCGCCAGGTGACCCTCGGCTCCGACGGCGCTTTCGGCGCCATGGGCAAGGGGGCACTCTTCGTCGATCACACCACCGCCTCGGCCGGCATCGCCCGCGAACTGGCCGCTGCGGCCGCCAAGGGCGGCTTCGGCTTCATCGATGCCCCGGTCTCGGGCGGGCAGGCCGGCGCCGAGAACGGGGTCCTCACCGTCATGTGCGGCGGCTCGGATGCGGATTTCGCCCGGGCCGAGCCGGTCATGGCCAGCTATGCCCGCGCCAGCCGCCTCCTGGGCGAGGCGGGGTCGGGCCAGCTCGCCAAGATGATGAACCAGATCTGCATTGCCGGCATCGTCCAGGGGCTGGCCGAGGCCATCCATTTCGGCAAGCGCGCCGGCCTCGATATCGGCGCCGTCATCGACACCATCTCCAAGGGCGCCGCCCAGTCCTGGCAGATGGAAAACCGCGCCGCCACCATGACCGAGGGCAAGTTCGATTTCGGCTTTGCCGTCGACTGGATGCGCAAGGATCTCTCGATCGTGCTGGGCGAGGCCCGCACCAACGGCTCGAGCCTGCCGCTCACGGCGCTGGTCGATCAGTTCTACGCCGATGTCCAGTCAATGGGCGGCGGGCGCTGGGATACCTCGAGCCTGCTCGCCCGGCTCGAGCCCAAGGGCTGACGGACCGCTCGCCGCTCTTCCCGCACCCGGGCGGGGAGAAAGGCGGAGCACGCGGCGCTAAAGGATCACCATCACCACCGCTGCGGCGGCGGAGACGATGGTCAGTGAAGCGACCATGGCGGCGACGAGCATGACCTGCGTATGGACCGTGTGTCGGTCCAGCGCGCTCTTGGCGTAGCTCTGCTTGCGGTAGAAATTCTCAGGCTCAAGTTGCGTCATCGACTGCCTCCCTTGCCCCCGGGGGAGACGCTAGCACCGACGCGCCATCGCGGCGCCGCAATGCCGCCATTGCAGTTAATTTTGCTTAAAATTTTGCCGATTCAGCCGTGGAGGTTCTGCCGCATCTCGCGCGGGGTCATCCCGTATGCGGTCCTGAAATGCTCGTAGAACTGGCTGAGCGAGGTGAAGCCGGACTGGAACGCCACATTGGCGATCGAGATGTTGCCCTCAAAGAGCAGCGAGCGCGCCCGGATCAGTCGCATGCGCACCACGAACTTGCGCACCGACACATGCATCACCTCGGTGAAGAGGTTGAGCGCATAGTTGGGGTGGAGGCCCACCACCTTGGCGACATCCTCGGCCGTCAGCGGTTCGGAGAGGTTCTCGATGATGTGCCGCACCATCGCCACCACATAGCGCACCGGCGTCGCCGCCTTGGTGGTGGGGGTCACCGATTCAATCCACGGCGGCAGGAGCTCGTCCCATCCGATCAGCGCCGCTCGCCGCAGCATGTTGTTGATCTCGGACTTGAGGATGTCCGTGCGCTCGGCATTTCCCGAGCGATAGTCCTGGTACCAGCGGCGCAGCGTATGCTCGTCGATGGCGTCGGGCGTCAGCGCGATGACGCCGCCACCCATCATGGTTTCGGTGAGTCGGCCCAGGGTCTGCATGTGCAGGAACGAGTCGAGCGGCAGGTAGACGTTGCACTGCCGGGAGTCGCTCTCCACGCCCCGGTCGAGCGCCACCGTCTGGTGCGGGATGCCGGCCCAGAACATGATCAGCCGTTCGGCCGGCACGTTGACCTGGCGGCCGTCATAGACGTACTCCATGGCGCCCGCCGTGAGCCAGTTGAGCTCGATATGCCCGTGGCTATGCTCCTGTGGCATGATCTGCGGATCGAACCAGCGGATGCCGAAACGCCCGAAGGCGGCAGTGTTGGCATAGAACCGCCGGTCGGGGCGAGGCACCGGCAAAGGTGCCTGTTCGCGCCGCTTGCCGGGCGTTTTGCTGAGCTTGATGGACTGCTCCATGGCCGTTTCCAACGATCTTTAAAAACCGGAATAACTGATTAAAAGATCGGATTGCGCGGCTTTTTGCAAGCACTACCATTCAACATGCAGGCCCGGGATGGAGGGAGGAGACCCCCATTGCAGTCGCATGTGCGCGGGCTTGAAGTCTGAGGGAGGAAATATGCGTAGACAATTGATTGCCCTTGGCGGGGCAGGACTGCTGCTGAGCGTGTCCATGCTGGCCGTGCAAGCCCAGGAGGTGGCGCCTACCACGCCGCCCGATCCGCCGAAATTCGAAGCCCAGGGCTTCCCGACATTCGTGGGTGTCAAGGACATCTTCGAGTTCAAGGCCCTTCCCGAGTACCATGAGCCCGATTGGGTGACCAAGCAGTTCGTCGACACCGGCAAGCTGCCCCCGGTCAAGGACCGTCTCCCCAAGGAGCCAATGGTCTACAAGACTGCCAACATGCCTGACGGCGTGGGTGTCTATGGCGACGTCATGCGCCACGTCATCGGCGGCCGTCCGGAAGGCTGGAACTACATGGCCGGCCAGTCCCAGGGTTGGGGCGGCATCGACATCGGCACCATGGAATGCCTCACCCGCACCGGCCCTCTCTTCGAGGTCAAGGCCGAGGAACTCGAGCCGCTTCCGAACCTGGCCAAGAGCTGGGAATGGTCCGAAGACGGCCACAAGCTGACCATGCACCTGATCGAAGGCGCCAAGTGGTCGGACGGCGTGCCGTTCACCTCCGAAGACGTGATGTTCTACTGGAACGACAACGTCCAGGATCCCAACGTCTCCCCGCTCAACGGCGCGACCCCGGAATCCTTCGGCGAGGGCACCACGCTCAAGGCCATCGACGATTACACGATCGAATGGACCTTCAAGGAAGCTTTCCCCAAGCAGTACCTCTACCAGATGGCCTACGGCACCTTCTGCCCGGGCCCGGCCCACATCTTCAAGCCGCTGCACCCCAAGTACTCGTCCAACACCTATGACCAGTACAAGAACGCCGTTCCGCCCGAATACCTCAACGTTCCGGTGATGGGCGCCTGGGTGCCGGTCGAATACCGTCCCGACGACATCGTCGTGATGCGCCGCAATCCCTACTACTGGAAGGTCGACGAGAACGGCAACCAGCTGCCGTACCTCAACGAAGTCCACTACCGCCTGTCCACCTGGGCCGACCGTGACGTCCAGGCCGTGGCCGGTACCGGCGACTTCTCCAACCTCGAGCAGGCCGAAAGCTACGTCGAGGCGCTCAAGCGCTCCGCCGATCCGTCGGCTCCCTCGCGTCTCGCCTTCGGTGCCCGCACCATCGGCTACTCGCTCATCCCGAACCTCTCCGGCAACGGCTGGGGCGAACCCGATGACCGCGGCCAGGCCGTGCGCGAGCTCAACCGCAACCTCGATTTCCGCAAGGCCGTGTCCTACGCCCTCGATCGCCAGCATCTGGGTGAATCGCTGGTGAAGGGCCCGTTCACCGCCATCTATCCGGGCGGCCTCTATGCGGGCACGACCTATTACGACAAGGATTCGACCGTCTACTATCCGTACTCGCTCGAAACCGCCAAGGCGCTGCTCGAAAAGGCCGGTCTCAAGGACACCGACGGCAACGGCATCGTCAACTACCCGGCTGACGTGAAGGGCGTCGGTGGCAAGGACGTCGAAATCACGCTCCTGGCCAATTCCGACTACCAGACCGACAAGAGCCTCGCCGAAGGCGTGATCGCCTCCATGGAAGCGCTCGGCATCCGTGTCGTGGCCAACTTCCAGGCCGGCAACCAGCGTGACGCCAGCTACCAGGCCGGCAAGTACGACTGGCAGGTCTTCCGCAACGGCTCCGAGCTGATCTCGGTGGTGCAGGGCACCGTGGGCCTGGCGCCGACCGGCCCGCGCATCTCCAACAACCACCGCGCCGGCACCGACGGCACCCTGGATCTGCTCCCGTTCGAGCAGGAGATGGTCGATACGGTCAACGCCTTCATCAACACCACCGATCCGGCCGAACGCGTCGACCTGATGAAGAAGTACCAGAAACTCTACACCGAGAACCTCTATACCATCGGTCTGACGCAGTATCCTGGTGCGCTCATCGTCAACAAGCGCTTCGCCAACATCCCGCCGGGTGCCCCGATCTTCATGTTCAACTGGGCTGAAGACAACATCATCCGCGAGCGCGTGTTCGTGCCTGCCGACAAGCAGCAGGGATACGAGTTGCACCCGGATACCCTGCCTGGCGCGCCGGGCAAGGGTAACGGCCCGATCAGCTGATCGATCGTCCTCCAATCGTGACGGACAAGGGAGCTGCAGCCCCCTTGTCCCCTTGACCAGACCGGAGACGAACCCGTGATCCTGCGCTTCCTGATCGTGCGAATTCTATCGGCCATACCTGTCCTGTTCCTGCTGAGCGTCGTGACGTTCGCCATCATCCAGGCCCCTCCGGGCGACTATGGCGACTACATCCGCTCCCAGCTCATGAACCAGGGCGGCGCCACCGCCGAGGAGGCGGAAATCCAGGCCGAGGCCTACCGTCAGGCCAATGGCCTGAACGATCCGCTGCCCGTCCAGTATTTCAACTGGGTCAAGGGCATCGTCACGCGCTTCGATTTCGGCCACTCGCTCTACTACAACAAGCCCGTCGGCGATGTCGTCGCCGAGCGGCTGCCGCGCACCATCGCGCTGGCGCTGACCTGCCATATCCTGGCGACGATCCTGGGCATCACCCTCGGCGTCGTGGCGGCAACCCGCCAGTACAGCTGGGTCGATACCCTTTTCGGCTTCGTATCCTTCCTCGGGATGACCATCCCCAGGTTCCTGCTCGCCATCATCATCATGTACATCCTGGTCTTCAGGATAGGCGTCCAGGAAATCGGTAGTTTCAACTCCGTCAAGTTCGGCGGACAACCCTGGTCCTGGGCCAAGTTCGTGGATCTTCTCGCCCACGTCTGGCCGGTGATCTTCATCGCCACGCTGGGCGGCCTCGCCTACAACATGCGCGTCATGAGGGCGAACCTGCTCGACGTGCTCAACGCCCAATACGTGGAAACCGCGCGGGCCAAGGGCCTCCCCGAGCGCGCCGTGATCATGAAGCACGCCGTACCGAACGCCCTCCATCCGCTCATCGCCTACCAGGGCGTGGCGCTGCCCTACATGCTCACCGGCGAAATCGAGGTCGCCATCGTCTTCGGCCTCGCTACCGTCGGCCCCGCCATCGTCGGCTCCATGGCCGTGGGCGACGTCTGGGTCACCGCCACCTTCGTGATGGTCCTCGCCGCCACCCTTATCGTCGGCAACATCATCGCCGACCTGTTGCTGGCCCTCGTCGACCCGCGCGTTCGCCTGGGAGGTGCCCGCGAATGACCGACATTCACACCCGCTCCTCCATCCCCCTGCCGCCCGATGCCGGCGAAGGCCCCGCGCCCACCGGCGCGGAAGAAGCCGAGGCCGCCACGGCGCCCGTCGTCAACCCGCGCTTCGCCCATGGCAACGAGGGCTATCTCGCACTCGTCTGGCGCCGCTTCCGCCGCTCGGCCATCGGCATGGTCGGCCTGGTGCTGGTGGTCATGCTGCTCGTCATTGCCGTGTTTGCCGATTTCTTCGCGCCGGTCGATCCCAAGCAGCCCAACCTCGCCTTCGCGCCGCCCGACCAGATCACCTTCTCGGCGCCCGACGGCAGCTTCAGCCTCATCCCCTACGTCTACCCGATCATCGAGACGGGCGAACTCGACCCCATCACCTACCAGCCCCTCACCGGGCCGGATAAGGAGAACCCGACCCCGCTCGGCTTCTTCGTGGAGGGCTACAGCTACTACATCCTCTGGGTCATCCCCTCCAACATCCACTTCTTCGGCTCGACCAACGGCAAGCCGGTGAACTTCCTGGGCACCGACAAGTTCGGCCGCGACATCCTTTCGCGCGGAATCGTCGGTTCGCGCATCTCGCTCACCATCGCGCTGATCGTGGTGTTTCTCACCACCACCGTCGGCACGCTCGTGGGCATCACCTCCGGCTATATCGGGGGCCGGGTGGACGTCTGGGTGCAGCGCTTCGTCGAATTCGTGCTGATGTTCCCACAGCTCCCGCTCTACCTCGCCCTGACCAGCCTCATCCCGGTGACAGCGCCTTCCAACGTCTTCATCGCCTTCGTCATCGGCGTCATGGCGGCGCTCGGCTGGGCCCAGCTCGCTCGCGAGGTGCGCTCGAAAACTCTCTCGCTGGCCCGCATCGAATATGTGCGCGCCGCCATCGCCGTGGGGTCGGGCGACTTCCGCATCATTACCCGGCACATCCTGCCCAACGTCATGAGCCACATCATCGTGGCAGTGACGCTTGCCGTGCCCTCGGTGGTACTGCTCGAGAGCTTCCTCGGTTTCCTCGGCTTCGCCGTGAAGCCGCCGCTGATCTCGTGGGGCCTCATGCTCCAGGATACCGGCTCCTTTTCGGTGATCGGCTCCTATCCCTGGATCCTGAGCCCCGTCGTCTTCGTCCTCATCACCGTGTTCGCCTTCAACGCGCTGGGCGATGGCCTGCGCGACGCGGTCGATCCTTACTGAGCGAGCAGCATCATGTCCCCAACAGCCCTTGCTCCCGCCGAACGCCACGATCTGGGCACCCATGGTCGCGAACTGATCCTGGACGCCCGCAATATAGCCGTCGACTTCAAGGTCGAGGGTGGCATCGTCCACGCCGTCGAGGATGTCTCCTTCCAGCTCCACAAGGGCGAGACCATCGCGCTCGTGGGCGAATCCGGCTCGGGAAAGTCGGTGACGGCGCGCACCGTCATGCGCCTCCTCACCAAGCGCGCCCGCATCGGCAAGCAGACGCGCATCACCATGGACGGCCAGGACGTCGTCACGATGAGCGACACCCAGATGCGCAAGCTACGCGGCAACAAGGTCGCCATGATCTTCCAGGAGCCGATGTCCTCGCTCAACCCGGTCTACACCATCGGCCAGCAGATCTGCGAAATCCTGCATCTGCACAACAAGATCTCCAAGAAGGAGGCCATGGAGCGCGCCCGGGCGCTGCTCGAGGAAGTGCAGATTCCCGAGCCAGCCGCGCGCCTGCTTCAGTACCCTCACCAGCTTTCGGGCGGCCAGCGCCAGCGTGTCATGATCGCCATGGCGCTAGCCAACCGTCCCGACATCCTCATCGCCGACGAGCCCACCACCGCGCTCGACGTCACGGTCCAGGCCCAGATTCTCAACCTGATCAAGGATCTCAAGTCCAAGTACGGCATGGCGGTGATCCTCATCACCCACGACCTGACCATCGTTCGCCAGTTCTCCGACTACGTCTATGTCATGCAGAACGGCCAGGTGCAGGAGCACAACCGCACCGAGGCGATCTTCGCCAATCCGCAGCACGCCTATACCCGGCACCTGCTGGCCTCCGAGCCCAAGGGCATCGCCAATCCGCTCCAGGGCGAGGAAAAGACCATTCTCGAAGGCAGGGACGTCAAGGTCGCCTTCACCCTCAAGCGCGGCGGCTTTTTCAAGCCGGGCTTCTTCGAGCTCGTCGCCTGCGACAATCTCAGCCTCAACCTCAAGCGTCACGAGACGCTCGGTCTCGTGGGCGAATCCGGCTCTGGCAAGACCACCTTCGGGCAGGCCCTCATCCGGCTCATTTCGAACCAGGGCGGGGAAATTCTCTTCGATGGCGAGCGCATCGACGGCAAGGATCGCGGCGCCATGCGCCCGCTGCGCAGCCGCATGCAGATCGTCTTCCAGGATCCCTTCGCCTCGCTCAACCCGCGTATGTCGATCCGCCAGATCATCGAGGAAGGGCTCATCGTCAACGGCATCGGCGCCAACACCCGCGAGCGGGTCGATCGCGTCCGCCAGGCGCTGATCGATGCCGGGTTGCCCGACACCATTCTCTCGCGCTTCCCGCACGAATTCTCGGGCGGCCAGCGCCAGCGCATCGCCATCGCCCGCGCCATCGCGCTCGAGCCCGAGTTCATCCTTCTGGACGAGCCCACCTCGGCGCTGGACCTTTCGGTCCAGGCCCAGATCATCGACCTTCTGCGCAAGCTCCAGGACGAGAAGGGCCTCTCCTATCTCTTCATCTCGCACGACCTCAAGGTCGTCCGCGCCCTCTGTCACCGCGTCATCGTCATGCAATATGGCAAGATCGTCGAGCAGGGCCCGGTCAACGAGGTGCTCACCAACCCACAGACCGAATACACGGCCCGGCTCGTCCGCGCCGCGTTCGAAATCGCTGCCTAGCGGCAGCGGCAAGCCCCAAGCGGAGAATTCTTTCAATGGCCAACCCCAAGATCACCTTCATCGGTGCCGGTTCTTCGGTGTTCATGAAGAACATCGTCGGCGACGTCCTGCAGCGCCCGGCGCTCGCCGGCGCGCGCGTGGCGCTCATGGACATCAATCCCCAGCGCCTCGAAGAGAGCGCCATCATCGCCGGCAAGCTCATCAATACGCTCGGCGTTCCGGCCACGGTCGAAACCTATACCGACCAGCGCAAGGCGCTCGACGGTGCCAACTTCGTGGTCGTCTGCTTCCAGATCGGCGGCTATGAGCCCTCCACGGTCGTCGATTTCGAGATTCCCAAGAAGTACAACCTGCGCCAGACCATCGCCGATACGCTCGGCGTCGGCGGCATCATGCGCGGACTGCGGACCGTGCCGCACCTCTGGAAGATCTGCGAGGACATGCTCGAGGTCTGCCCGGAAGCCATCATGCTCCAGTACGTCAACCCGATGGCCATCAACACCTGGGCCATTGCCGAGAAGTATCCGACCATCAAGCAGGTGGGCCTGTGCCATTCGGTGCAGGGTACCGCCCACGAGCTCGCCCACGATCTCGACATTCCCTATGACGAGATCCGCTATCGCGCCGCCGGCATCAACCACATGGCGTTCTACTTGAAATTCGAGCACCGCCAGCGGGACGGCTCCTATCGCGATCTCTACCCGGACCTCGTCCGCGCCTATCGCGAAGGCCGCGCGCCCAAGGCGGGCTGGAACCCGCGCTGCCCCAACAAGGTGCGCTACGAGATGCTGACGCGCCTGGGCTATTTCGTGACCGAAAGCTCCGAGCACTTCGCCGAATACACGCCCTATTTCATCAAGGAAGGCCGCGAGGACCTGATCGAGAAGTTCGGCATCCCGCTCGATGAATATCCCAAGCGCTGCGTCGAGCAGATCTCGCGCTGGAAGACGACCTCCGAGGAATACCGCAAGGCTGACCGCATCGAGGTCAAGGAGAGCAAGGAATACGCCTCCGCCATCATGAACTCGGTGTGGACGGGCGAGCCCTCGGTGATCTACGGCAACGTTCGCAACAACGGCTGCATCACTTCGCTGCCGGACAATTGCGCCGCCGAAGTGCCGTGCCTCGTCGATGCCTCGGGCATCCAGCCGACCTATATCGGCGCGCTGCCGCCCCAACTCACCGCCCTCATCCGCACCAACGTCAACGTTCAGGAACTGACCGTTGCCGCGCTGATGACCGAGAACAAGGACCACATCTACCACGCCGCCATGATGGACCCGCACACGGCCGCCGAACTGGATCTCGACCAGATCTGGCACCTTGTTGACGACCTCCTGGTCGCCCACGGCGACTGGCTCCCCGAATGGGCGCGTTCCAACCGCAAGAAAGTCGCCTGAGGACAAGTTCCCTCCCTGTATCCCCGGCGAGCAATCGCCGGGGTTTTTTGCTTTTTGGGGGGACGTTGGAGGGACTGGTAGAGCTAGCAGGTCTCCTTCCCCCTTGTAGAGCGGGAACTCGGTGCCGTGTCTCCGCCCACCCGCACCCTCAATCCCTTCCCCACAGGAGGCTGAGGCCTATGGAGCGCATCGAAGTTCCCCGACTCACTCCTGCCGCATTCCACGCCCCCTATCGAAACTCCCCGGCCAATCTGCTCTAATGCTGCCATGATGAATCAGTCCCCCGCCGAGACCGCGCTCAGTCGCGCCATGATCCGGTGGTCGCTGACCAAGGCGACGCCGGTCACCGAAACGCCGACCAGCACGATCTACAAGGTCGAGCAGAACGGTCGCGATCCGGCTGCGCTCAAGGTTCTCAAGCCCGGCAGGTCCGAGGACGAGCGGCGCGGCGGTGCGCTGCTCGCCTGGTATGGCGGGGAGGGGGCCGTGACCGTGTTCGACAGTGCGGACGATGCCGTCTTCATGGAATGGGTCGAGGGCAAGACGCTGGGGGATCCGGCGCGCCAGGGCCGCGACGAGGAGGCCACCGAGGCTTTCGGCCATGTCGTCCAGCTCCTGCACAAGCCGCGCGACGACGCTCCCGAGGACCTCATCCCGCTGCGCCAGCGTTTCCAGGCGCTCTTCGAGACCAATGTCCGTGCCTGGCCCTATACCGCCCGCGACCTCTATGCGCGCGCCGTCGGCATCGGCCTGGCCATGTTCGACAAGCCCTCCCGTGTGGTGCCGCTGCACGGAGACCTCCATCACGACAACATCCTTTCGTCCTCGCGCGGCTGGCTGGCGATCGATCCCAAGGGCCTGCTGGGCGACCCGACCTATGAGGTCGCCAACGCCTTCATCAACCCGCTCGGAGCCCAGAAGCTGACCGCCGATCCGGGCCGTATCGCCCGCCTTGCCGACAGCTTCGCCGTGCGTCTCGGCTTCAACCGCAAGCGCATCCTCGGCTTCGCGGCCGCGCACGCGGCGCTTTCGGCTTGCTGGGATATCGAAGATGGCAACTCCATTGCCGGCCAGCTCGACGTGCTGCCCCATCTCCTCACGGCCTACGACAAGGCCTGAGGCGAGCCTACTCTGCTGCCCGGCGATAGCTCGAGGGCGGCTTGCCGGTCAGCGCCGCGAAGGCCTTTGAAAAGTGCGCCTGGTCGAAATAGCCCAGGGCGTGGGCGAGCGTGGTGAGGCTGGTTTCCTCGTTCCGGTTGAGGGCCTCGACCGCCTCGATCATGCGGTAGCGGTCGATGACCCATTTCGGGCCGACCCCGACATAGTCCTCGAAAAGCCGCTGCACGCTGCGGGCCGTGACGCCGGCGAGCCCGGCCAGCGCCGCGACGCTGAAAAGGTCGGGGGCGCGTGAAATCTCGGCGACGAGACGCTGGGCCTCCTCGGCGCGCGGATCGGGATCGGGCAGTTTTTCGCGCAGGATGTCTTCGACCCGGTCCGCCATCGTCGCCGGATCGTTGGCGCCGCGCAGTTCTTCGTTCAGAATCCGCTCGTCTACGCCGAAGACCGACTGCACGGGGACGATGCGGTCCGTGATTTCGTGCATCGGCCGGCCGAGGAAGCCGCGGAACATTCCGGGCCGGAACTTCGTCCCGACCACCGCGCCGCGCCCTTCAAGCCGATAGGTGAACTTGGCGCGCTGCAGCCCGAAAATGCCGGTGCCGCCGACCGGATCGATCACCAGGTGCTGGCTGGGGTGAGGTAGGTTTTCCTGGGTATAGGGCGCATCCAGATCCCAGATCACCAGCCAGAAATGCTCGATGAACGGTTCCAGGTCCTCGCTGGCCGCCAGCCGCAAGAGCTCGAAGTTCTTGAAGCTTTCGGCCCGATGCAACAAGCCGCGCGCGGGATCGTTCTGCTGGTCGATGACGATGCGTTCGAGCGTCTGTCGCAAATCTACAATTCCCCTCGCCGCACCCGCGCTAGGCTGGTCGCATCAATAAAGGAGTCGATCATGAACAAGGCCAAGGGCACCATTCTGCACAACAATTGGGACGAAAAGCCCTACCACGAGGCCCCGCCGCAGAAATCCACCAAGGCCAGCATCGACGTGGTCTTCAAGGGCGACCTCGCCGCCGATGCCAAGACCGATTTCCTTATGCAATACCCCAATGATTCCCTCTGCCACTATTCCGGTTACCTCTTGGTCGAGGGCACCCTGGAGGGCAGGAAAGGCACCTTCATGATCTACGAGGTCGGTACCTGGGAGAACGGCGTGGCCAGCTCCAGCTGGGAGATCGTCAAGGGCTCCGGGACCGGCGAACTCGCCGGGATTTCCGGCAAGGGCAGCTACGCGGCCGAGCACGACAAGACCGTGCACTACGAAATCGACTACACCTTGCCCTAAGCCATATCCCTCACGGCCTGCAGGAATTCGGCATGCCCCATCGCCCGGGTGGCGGCCTGCTTGTATTCCTTGACCAGTTCGTCATGGGTCTTCTTGGCGAAGGCCCGCAGCTTCGGATCGCGCGCCATTTCGGCCTTGGCCACCGCCGGGTCGAGAAGCCCCAGCCCGTCCAGCACCGGATAGTGCAACTGCGTCTCGATATGGGGTAATCCACCCAGATAGTTGGGAAAATGCTCGGCGCGCGGCATCTCCGTGCGCCAGCGCGCCAGCCGCTCCTGCGTTTCAGGATGCAGCCGCTCCGCCCGCACGTTGCGCCAGAACGGGGTGTCGTCGCGCTCGGTCGCATAGTGCGTGTTCACGAACGTGCGGAAGTCGTCGACCTGCCGGCCGACGCGGCGGTTGTAGTCGTCGCGCTCGGCCGGGGTCATTCTGCCCGGCTCCTTGAGGTAGTGCTCGGCGAACAGCATCATCTGCACGATCGTGCCGTGGATCGAAGTCGATTCCAGCGGCTCGAGGAAGCTCGAACTCAGCCCCACCGCCACGCAATTGCCCATCCAGGCCTTTTCCAGCCGGCCGATGCTGAAGCGGATATCGTCGCGGACTTCGATCTCATGGCCCAGGGCCCGCTCGACTTCGAGCTTGGCCTGCTCGGGCGTGGTGAACTCGTCCGAATAGACATAGCCGCAGCCATAGCGGGACTGGGTTGGTATCTGCCACATCCAGCCATTTTCCTGTGCCCAGGCCAGCGTGTAGTTGGCGATCTCGTCGCCTTCCTTGATGTCGAGCCAGAAGGGCAGGGCGCGATTGACCGGCAACTCCCTGGCATAGGAGATCCAGGGCGCCTGCAATTCCTGGACGATGAGGCGCTTGCGGAACCCGGTGGCGTCTATGAAGAAGTCGCCCTCGAGCCGCTCCCCGCTGTCGAGCTTGAGCGCGGTGATGTCCCCGCTTTCGCCGTCCCGCTCGACGCCTTCCACCACGGCATCGACGATCTCGACCCCTTTGGACTTGCGCTTGAGATACTTGCCCACGAGCGATTGGTCGAAGTGATAGGCATGGTGAAACGGCCCAAGACGGACCAGCGACCCATCTGCCTTGCGCGCGTAGGGCGCTTTCCTGCGCTCGAGCAGCGGCCCGAAAAGGTGCATGTCCTGCACCTTCTTGCCCACCGAAACCGCATAGACATTGAGATAGTCCGAGGGCGCGCCCTGCGGCGGCTGCACCACCTGGTGCGGATCATCGATCGGGCCGTAATAGGTAAATCCCTTGCGCCGCCAGTCCTGGTGCCGAATGCCCAGCTTGAAGGTCGCCTCGGTCTCGCGGAAGAATTCGAACTCGTCGATGCCGAAATGCTGGAGGAAGACGCGGAAAGCCGCCGTCGTCGCCTCGCCCACCCCGACGGTGCGGATTTTGGAGGACTCGACCACCGAAATCGTGGCGTCCAGCTTCATGCGCCTGGCGCTGTCCTGGATGATGAAGGCCGCCAGCCACCCAGCTGTCCCGCCTCCCACGATCACGAAACGCGACGGCTTTGCCATTGTCCTGCTTCCTCCCCTGGCCGCACTAAACAGGGGCGGTCGGCGCCGCGCAAGGCGCGCCCCGTTCGGATTTCGAGCGAACTCTTCCTGATTTCGCCGCGATCGTCCTACATTGCCGTTGCAGCACGAATCGGGACCCCAGATATGCTCGTTCTTTCCCGCCGCGGTTTTCTCGTCGCGGCCGCGGCCACGACCCTTTCGGCCTGTACCACCACCATGCCGGTCATCGCTCCGGCGGATAATTCTCCCGAGGCCCTGACGACGGAGTCCGTCCTGCGCCAGGTCAACGAAGTGCGCGCCGCCAACGGCCGCCCCGCCTGGACGTGGAATCCGCAACTGGCCGAGGCCGCCCGCAGCCAGGCCCGGCTGATGGCCTCGAAGGACAAGCTCTCGCACGATCTGGGCGTCACGCTGCGCGAACGCGTCACGGCCGCCGGCTATGCCGGCGCGGTAGGCGAGAATGTGGCCGGTGGCCACAAGTCGCTGCCGGCGGCGCTCGAGGGCTGGCTGGCTTCTCCCGGCCATCGCGAGACGCTGCTGAGCACCAAGTTCGTCGAGTTCGGGCTGGCCTTCGCGCGGACGCCGGGCAAGAGCCGCATGGGAATCTACTGGGCCCTTATCGCCGGCGGATCGTTCGATGCCTGGCGGGTCTATCTCTAGCGGGTGAGTTTCTCGGGTGGGATGGGCCGCGTCGGTCACCCGACACAGCGCACCCCCTCAGGCAACCGAATGTCTTAGCTCAGCGTCCGCCGCACGGCGTCGTCCCATCCCTTGAGCTTTGCCTTGCGCACCTTCGGGTCCATCTTCGGCTCGAAGCGCCGGTCGCGCGCCCAGCTCTTGGCGAAAGCTTTTGCGCCGGGCCAGACCCCGGCCTTCGAGCCGGCGAGCCAGGCCGCGCCAAGCGCGGTAGTCTCGAGGATCGTCGGCCGGTCGACCGGCGCATCGAGGACATCGGCAAGGAACTGCATGGTCCAGTCCGACGCCACCATGCCGCCATCGACACGGAGCACCGTGTCTTGCCCGGATCCCTTCCAGTCCTTGCGCATGGCCTCGAAGAGATCGCGCGTCTGGTAGACCACCGATTCCAGGGCCGCCTTGGCGATCTCGGCGGCGCCAGTGGCGCGCGTCAGCCCATAGATGGCCCCGCGCGCTTCAGCATCCCACCAGGGCGCGCCCAGCCCGACAAAGGCGGGCACCATGTAGACATGCTGGCCCGGATCGGCCGTGTGCGCCAGCGCCCCGGTCTCAGCGGCGGTCTTGACGATCTTGAGCCCGTCGCGCAGCCACTGCACGGCAGCCCCTGCCACGAAGATCGAGCCCTCCAGCGCATAGGTCGTCTTGCCGTCGAGCCGATAGGCGATGGTCGAAAGCAGCCGGTGCTTGGACTTGACCAGCTCGTCGCCGGTATTGAGCAACGCAAAGCACCCGGTGCCATAGGTCGATTTGAGCATGCCCGGCTCGAAGCACGCCTGACCGATCGTGGCGGCGTGCTGGTCGCCTGCCACGCCCAGGATGGGGATGGCCGCGCCGAAAAGGCCGGCATCGGTCACGCCGAAATCGTCGGCGCAATCCTTGACCTCGGGCAGCAGTTCCTTGGGCACGCCGAGCAGGTCGAGAAGCTCCTCGTCCCACTTGTTCTTGGCGATATTGAACATCAGCGTGCGGCTGGCATTGGTGGCGTCGGTCGCGTGGACCTTGCCGCCCGTCAGGCGCCAGATGAGGAAGCTGTCGACCGTGCCGAAGGCGAGTTCGCCCGCCATGGCGCGCTTGCGCGCCCCTTTCACCTTGTCCAGCAGCCAGCGCACCTTGGTGCCCGAGAAGTATGGGTCGAGCAGCAACCCGGTCTTGCGGGTGAAGACCTTCTCCTTGCCGGCCTTCTTCAAGGCATTGCAGAGCGGGGTCGTACGCCGGTCCTGCCATACGATGGCGTTGTGGATGGGTTTGCCGGTGGCGCGCTCCCAGATGAGGCTGGTCTCGCGCTGGTTGGTGATGCCGATCGCGGCGACTTCGGCGGCCGAGATGCCGGCCTTTTCGAGCGCGGTGCGTATGGCCCAGACCACGCTCTCCCAGATCTCCTCGGGGTCATGCTCGACCCATCCCGATTGCGGGAAGATCTGGGTGAACTCCTTCTGCCCGACCCCCGCGACGGCCTGCTTCTCGTCAAAGACGATGGCGCGGCTCGATGTCGTGCCCTGGTCGATGGCCAGCACGTATCCGCTCATGTAACTCCCCCTTAAATGCGCGTCGCCAGGCGCTTGGCCATATAGGCTGCCAGCCGCGCCTTCTCATCCTCTGTAACAATCAGGCCGAGTTTGGAGCGACGCCACAAGACGTCCTCCGCCGAGACCGCCCACTCCTCCTCCATGAGGTAGTCGACCTCGCGGGCCGAAAGGTCCGCTCCGAACATCTCGCCAAGCTCGGCGACGGACGTGGCTTCGTTCAGGATGAAGCGGGCCCGCGTACCGTAGTGCCGCATCAGGCGCCTGAGGAGCGCCGCGGGCAGGGCAGGGTAGTCGCGCTTGAGCTTTTCGACTTCCGTATCGAATGCCAGCGGCTCGAACTCGCCACCCGGCAGCTTGGCCGATTTCGTCCACGGTTCGCCACGCTTGCCTAGGACGCCCTCGATCTTCTCGAGCACCGACTCCGCCAGCCGGCGCGAGGTAGTGAGCTTGCCGCCGAAGACGTTGACGACCGCCCCGGTCGCCACATCGCCCTCGACCTTGAGCACGTAGTCGCGCGTCGCCTCCTGGGCGGCGCTGGCGCCGTCGTCGAAGAGCGGGCGCACGCCCGAATAGGTCCAGACGATATCCTCGCGCCGCACCGGCTCCTTGAAATATTCGCTCGCCGCCTTGCAGAGGTAGTCGGTCTCCTCCTCGGAGATCTTCACCTTGGCAGGGTCCGCCTTGTAGTCCTGGTCGGTGGTGCCGATGAGCGTGAACTCGCCCTCATAGGGAATGGCGAAGATGATGCGGCCATCCGGGTTCTGGAAGAAGTAGCAGCGGTCATGCTCGAACTTCTTGCGGATGACGATATGGCTGCCTTTGACCAGCCGCACGTTGTGCGCCCCGTTATTGCCCATCGCTTCCACGATCACGTGGTCAACCCAAGGGCCAGCGGCATTGACGAGGAGCCTGGCCCGTACGGCTTCGCGCACGCCGGTATCGATGTCCTCGATATCGATGGTCCAGGCGCCCTGGCTGCGGCGGGCCGAGGTGACCTTGGTGCGCGTGCGGATTTCCGCGCCCCGTTCGCGGGCGTCGAGCGCATTGAGCGCCACGAACCGCGCATCGTCCACCCAGCAGTCGGAATATTCGAACGCCGTCTTGTAGCCCGGCTTGAGCGGCTTGCCGGCCTCGTCGGTGCGCAGGTCCAGCGTCCGCGTGGGAGGCAGGAGCTTGCGGCCACCCATATAGTCGTACATGAACAGGCCCGTGCGCAGCACAAAGGCGGGCCGCAGGCCCTTCTGGTAGGGCAAAACGAACCGCAGCGGCCGAATGATGTGCGGCGCGGCGGCCCACAGGACTTCCCGCTCGGTCAGCGCCTCGTGGACGAGGCGGAACTCGTAGTGCTCGAGATAGCGCAACCCGCCATGGATGAGCTTGGTCGCCGCCGATGACGTGCCCGAGGCCAGATCGTTCATTTCGGCCAGCATCACCGAATAGCCGCGGCCCACCGCGTCACGCGCCACCCCGGTGCCGTTGATGCCACCGCCGATGACGAAAATATCGTGGATCCCCGGCTCGTTATCCGCCTCGGACATGGGCGTATTCTCTCCCGTTTTCTTTGTTCTTTAGCCCCTTGGAAGGCACGAGGCTAGCCGCTGCCGGGTGACGAAAGCATGAAGGTCGCGCCATGGCTACGCCCATTGTTCCTGCGACCAATTTATCCCTCTCCGGCTTGGCTTTTCTGCACTATGGTCCGGGCTTTGAAGAGGGCGGAATGACCGAACAACTGACCACCGACATCCGGCTCGCCGGTTTTGAGCGCGATCCCCGCTGGCAGGCGGTATCCGATGAGTCGAATCGGCGCCCGCCGCTGCCGCTGCCCTTGCCCGGAACCCTGACCCATCTCGTCTTCCGCACCGACGACATCGGCTCGGACCGGCACTACGAACACGTCCACGCCCTGCTTTTCGCCTGGCAGGCCAAGGTCGATCTGGATCGCCCCGACCAGGTCCTGGCGCAGACCGATGCCCTTTCCATCAAGTGGGAGCGGCACACCGAGTTCTGCTCGCTCACGGTTCTCACCAGGGAAGGCGTCAGCCCGCCCGTCGAACCCGACTTTCCGCAGACATGGCGCGAAACCGCGCCGGCCCCGCTCCTGCTTGCTTTGCGCGTAACCGCCGAAGCCACCACGGCCGATCTCGCCCGCCTCCTCACCGAGCGCCAGCAGCGCGGACCCGAGCACATGGCCTCGCTCGTCAATGGCGGGGAGGCGCTGGTCGAGACCGATTTCAAGCCCGGGACCGATGGCTTCACGCACATCGCCATCCTCACCAGCGACCCGAGTCACTACCGTGCCGGCCGGCTGGCCCAACGCCTGACGGAGGTCGAGACCTATCGCCTGCTCACGCTCTATTCCTGGCCGGATGTTCAGAGTGCAGGCCCCAAGCTCAACGAGATCGATCGCGGCCTAATGGACCTGACCGAGGAATTGAGCGATCCCAAGCCGGGCGCCGACAGCGAATTTCTCAAGCGCCTGACGGCCCTTGCCGGCGAACTCGAGCGCGTCACCGCCCAGACCCATTTCCGCCTCAACGCCTCGAGCGCTTATTACGACCTAGTGCAGCGGCGCCTCGAGGACCTGCGCGAAGATCGCGTTTCCGGGGCCCAGCGCATTTCGAGCTTCGTCAACCGCCGGCTCAATCCGGCCGCGCGCACTTACCGGTCCATTCTCAACCGCCAGCGCGAGATGTCCGATCGGGTGGCGAGAACCAGTCAACTCCTGCGCAGCCGCGTCGACGTCGAACTGGCCGAGCAGAACCAGGCCATCCTGCGCTCGATGAACCAGCGCTCCGAGCAATCCTACCTGCTCCAGCAGACGGTCGAGGGGCTCTCGGTGGTGGCGGTGAGCTACTACGCGCTCGGCATTCTCACCTACGTTCTGGGCATTGCCGCCGCCTACGATCATGCCATCGACCCCAAGCTCTGGGCCGGCATTCTGGCTCCGGTCGTGGTCATTCTCACCTGGTTCGGCATCCGCCACCTGCGCGAGCGGGTGCACAAAGGCGGCCATTGAACTTTTCGCGCCCCGATAGTGGCGGGGTGGAAATTCGGGCACATTCCTCCCAGATAGTGCACCAAAGCGATTCACGAGGCCCGAACCCGATGAACCTCAAAGTCTTGACCCTGGCCATGCTCGCCCTGCCGGCCACCGTCATCCCCGTTGCGGCGGCGCCTTTCTGCACGGGCGGCACCGGCGTCAACCTCAGCTTCGGCTTCATGATCGGCCCGCAATATTCCGAAGAGGACCGCGCGGACCTGGCCCGCACGCAACTGCGCCGCCACGGCGTGGATGCAACCCGGGTCGAGTTCTGGAACGGCTGCCTGCGTGCCTTCGTGCGCCAGCCGGACGGCAGCGAGAAGATGGAATTCTACGATCCGGATACCTTCCAGCAGGTCTATTGAAACCTGTCCGGACAATTGCGCCGATTTCACCCTGATTGCCGGTCTTTAACTGGCCTCAGGGCACCGGCCGGCGGAGACTCCAAGGCATGGATCTGAGCCAAGGAGTCTACCAATGTTTACCCGACTTACCCTTGCCGCGATCGCCGTCGCCGGATGCGCCGGCCTGGCCCTGCCCGCACAGGCGGCAACTACTCCGGTGAAAGCCGCCGACGACATGGCGGCCTGCTACAACACCGGCAATTCCAAAGACATCAACGATGATACCGAGGCCATTGCCGCCCGTCTGGGCGAGCACGGCTACAACGTCTCGGGCGTCGAAGAATGGGGTAGCTGCATACGCGCCTATGTGACCGATTCCCACGGCCGCACGAGTATGGAGCTGTTCGACCCCGACACGCTCAAGCCGATCAACCCGACCAATGTCGGCTAGCTGCCCGGGGGAAGGGGCGCGGCCTCATCCCTGCGCCCCTTACCAAACTTGCCAATAATTCATGCGCTTGCGCCCTCGCTCGCCGGAACGTGAACCCCCATATCCACGTTGTTCGAATTTAGAGCTTTGGAGCGTCCCTCATGCAAAAGTTGTTGCTTCCCGTTTTGCTGGCCGTCAGTTCGGTTGGCGCCATGGCCCTTCCGGCGCAGGCGGCTAGCGTGCCGCGTTGCGAGATCGGCAGCTCGACCGACCATTTCGACGCTGACGAGAACGAGCTGCGCGTCCGCGGCCTGGGCCTCAATGTCCAGCGCGTGGAAGAGTGGAACAACTGCATCCGCGCCTATGTCCGCAATGCGGACGGCTCAGAGAGCGTCATGTATTTCGATCCCGTCTCCCTGCGCCAGGTAGGCGGGGATTATCAGGGGTTCTGATCATGAAACCTCTCGCCCTACTGGCGTTGACCCTGGTGGGACTGCCCTTGGCAGTCCCCGCCCAGGCGAGCCAGCCCAGTGTCTGCACGACCCAGACCGGTTCGGTCGACCTGAGCGACATCAAGACCCGACTGCAGGGCCCGAACATCACCAGCGTCGAGCAATGGGGCGGGTGCGTGCGCGTCACCATCCGCAAGCCCGATGGACGCCTCTCCGAAATGCTGGTCAACCCGCAGACCCTGCAGGTCGTCCCCGGCGGCGTGATCGTCCGCTAGCCCTTGCGGGCCGCCTTGCCCTTGAACGTCACCTCGATCCCCGAGCCTGCGACGAAATAGGCGAAGCCGTTGGGGCCCAGCGAGAGGCGCTTGCCCTGTAGTTCGGCATTCTGGGAAATCGGGTCGGGATCGGAAGAAGCGCCCTCAACGGTAACGGTCAGCGCTTCGGGCGAGAGGTTGAAGACGCACACGACATCGCCATCGGCACTCTTGCGCCTGAACGCCAGCACCGGCTCGCCGGTCTTGAAGAAGGCGATGTCGCCATCGACCAGCGCGTCGTGCTGTTTGCGCCAGTTGAGGAAGCGCCGGTAGAAGTTGAGGAGCGAGGCCTCGTCGGCATTCTGGCCGGTGACGTTGAGCGCCGAATGCTCGGGCTTGACCGGCAGCCAGGGCTTGCCGCTGGTGAACCCGTTCGGCGTCTCGCCTTCGTCCCAGGGCATGGGCGTGCGGCAGCCGTCACGTCCCTTGTATTCGGGCCAGAAGCGCTTGCCTGGCGGATCGGTCAGTTCCTCGTAGAGAATGTCGGCCTCGGGCAGGCCAAGCTCTTCGCCCTGATAGAGGCACACGCTTCCGCGGAACGAAGTCAGGAGCGCCACGGCCTGCCGCCCAAGTTCTGCCGGGCTCCGGGCGTGTTCGGCCCAGCGCGTCATGTGCCGGTTGACGTCGTGGTTGGAAAAGCTCCAGCACGGCCAGCCATCCTTGCCGGCCTTGAAAAAGGACTCGATGCGGCTGCGGAAGTGCTCGGCGGTGAAGGCATTGCCCAGGAATTCGAACGAATAACACATATGGAGCTTGTCGCCGCCCGAGGTGTATTCGGCCATGAGCGGCACCGCCTTGTGGCTGTCGCCGACCTCGCCCACCGAAGTGGTGTTGGGATAACGGTCGAGCAGCTTGCGCACCTTGCGCATGAATTCGACGTTCTCGGGCTGCGACTTGGAGTAGCGATGCTCCTGCATGTCGTAGGGATTGACCGCATAGGGCAGGTGCTCGGGGCGCCGCGCCGGCGGATTGTTCCGCAACTGCGCGTCATGGAAATAGTAGTTGACCGTGTCGAGCCGGAACCCGTCCACGCCCCGTTCCAGCCAGAAGCGCATCACATCCAGCACAGCATCCTGGACCTTCGGGTTGTGGAAGTTGAGATCGGGCTGCTCGATGAGGAAATTATGGAAGTAGTACTGCCCACGCGATGGGTTCCATTCCCACGCACGGCCGCCGAAGACCGAGGGCCAGTTGTTGGGCGGCGAGCCATCCTTCTTGGGATCGGCCCAGACGAACCAGTCGGCGCGGGCATTGGTGCGGTTGAGCCGGCTTTCGCGGAACCAGGGGTGCTGGTCAGAGGTGTGGCTGAGCACCTGATCGATGATCACCTTGAGCCCCAGGGCATGCGCGCGGTCGATGAGGGCGTCGAAATCCTCCATCGTCCCGAACAGGCGATCGACCGCGATGTAGTCCGACACATCGTAGCCCATGTCGGCCTGCGGGGACTGGAAGATGGGGGAGAGCCAGATGGCGTCCACGCCCAGGCTCGCTATGTGGTCCAGCCGACGCATCACTCCGGGAAGATCGCCGATGCCGTCGCCATTAGTGTCCTGGAACGAGCGCGGATAGACCTGGTAAATCACGCCGCCGCGCCACCATTCCCGCATGACCGTCTCCCTGTTCGAGCTTGGGTAACTCTTTCTATTCAGATCGGTTCCTGCTTCGGACGGCAAGTGGCAAAGCGCTTGCGTCACCCCATCGGCTTGCGCAAACTTGCGCCCTCACAGGAGAGCACGAGCATGGTTCACGTCCTGCGCTTCGCAGATCGGCCTCCGGCCAAGAGCCGTACGATCAAGTTCGAGGGCGGTGCATACGGTACCGGCGTTTCCTTCTTCGCCGTCGACAACAATCCAGGCGAGGGCCCGCCCCTGCACGTCCATCCCTATTCGGAGACCTGGATCGTCAAGCGCGGGCTGGGCCGGTTTACGGCCGGCGATGAGGTGCTAGAGGCCGGACCCAACGACATCGTGGTCGTCGGGCCCAACGTGCCGCACAAGTTCCTCAATATCGGCACCGACCGTCTCGAGGTCCTCTGCATCCACGACGCCCCCGAGATCGACCAGACCAATCTCGAATAGGTCTAGACCACGGGGCTGGGCAGCGGAGCGCCCTTGAACTGGGCAAGGAGGTTTTCGACGACCAGCGCGCCCATGGCGTCGCGGGTCTGCTGGGTTGCACTGCCCAGGTGCGGGGAGAGCACGACGTTGTCCATGCCCATGAGGGCTTCCGGCACGTTCGGCTCCCGCGCGAAGACATCAAGGGCCGCGCCGCCGAGCTTGCCCGATTGCAGCAGGTCGACCAGCGCTTCCTCGTCCACCACCGAGCCGCGCGCGATATTGACGAGCATCCCCTTGGGGCCAAGGGCTTCGAGGACTTTTCGCGAGACGATCCTCTCGGTGCCCTTGCCACCCGGCGTCATGATCACGAGCCAGTCGCTGTCGCGGGCCATGTCCTCGAGCCTGTCGTAGTAGACATAGGGCACTTTCTCCTGTCGGTGCCGGCCATGATAGACGACCCGCATCTTGAGCCCCTGGGCGCGGCTGGCGATTTCCTTGCCGATCCGCCCCAGCCCCAGGATGCCGACCGTGCGCCCGGTAAGTTCGAACGAGAACGGAAAGCGCTCTCCCTCGGCCCATCGCCCGGACCGCACGAAGGCGTCCGCCTGCACGATGCGGCGCGACAGGGAGAGCATGAGCCCGATCGCCAGCTCCGCCACCGCGTCGTCAAGGACGTCGGGCGTATTGGTGACGTGGATGCCGCGCTGCCTGGCGGCCGCGACGTCGATGGAATCGTAGCCGACCCCGAAACTGGCGATGATCTCGAGATTGGGCAGCGCATCCATGAGCGCCGCATCGACCTTGCCGCCGGCCGCGACGCCGCGAATACGCGGCCCGACTTCCCTGAGCAGCGCCTCGCGGTCCTCGGCTTCGAAGAGCTTGTGGACAACGAAGTTGCTGGCCAGCGCCTCCTCGCAGGTGGACAGGAGCCGGTGGGCCTGAAGGATTTCGACGGTCATGTTGCCTCCGTTTGCGGGCGGTCAGGAGCCGAGCAGCCAGAGCCACCCGGAGATCGTGAAGATGGAAAGCCCCGTGGTGATAAGGATCGTGCTGTTGGCCACGCTGATCCCGCGATTGTAGTAGGTCGCGAAGATATAGGCATTGATGCCCGTGGGCATGGCCGCCAGCAGCACCCCGTACCGGGCCATTTCGAGCGGAACGTGAAGCACGTGCACCATCAGCACGTAGGCGATCAGCGGATGGAACACCAGCTTGAATGCCGACATGGCACTGGCCTGCACCCAGCTTTCGGAAATCTTGTATTCGTTAAGGGCGCCACCCAGCCCGAAGAGCGCGGCGGGCAGCACCGCCTGGGCCATCATCGTGACGAAGGCCGTGGCAGGTTCGGGAAGCTTGACGTGCAGCAGGTTTCCCACGAGGCCCAGCCCGACGCCCCAGAGCAACGGATTTTGGACGATCCGCATGCCCGCGACAGCCAGCACCTTGTGCAGCGGGGCAGCATCGCGCCGGACCAGTTCCATGACCAGCATGCCGATGGTGATGAGGCAGGG
>Ga0182743_1000933_pt1 | contig 31490 bp, 28 predicted proteins | sample eDN3rd30CKraftOP_FD_128522 | JGI IMG/M metagenome (GOLD analysis project Ga0182743, IMG submission 128522) | Enriched Organic Plus compost microbial communities from Emeryville, California, USA - eDNA 3rd pass 30_C Kraft OP (version 2) (version 2) ... | reverse complement strand
GTGATCCAGAAGGGCACCATCCTGATCGGCTGCGACGGCGTCCACTCCCTCGTCCGCCGCACCCTCCATCCCCATGAAGGTCCCCCGCGCTATCATGGGATCAATCTCTGGCGCGGTGTAGCGATCCATAAGCCGTTCCTGACAGGCAACAGCATCGCGCGCATCGGAGCCATGCGTGCGACCATGATCATCTACCCGATCCGCGACAATATCGACGGCGCCGGCAACCAGCTCGTGAACTGGGTCGCCGAGGTGGATAGCGAGCACGCCGCCGTCGCCGATTGGAACGCGGAAGCGCGGCTGGAGGACTTCTATCCTGTCTATGAGAATTGGAATTTCGACTGGATCGATGTCGCCGCGCTGATCCGCAGCACGCATCCAATCCTGTCCTATCCGATGGTCGATCGCGATCCGCTGGAACGCTGGACGTTCGACCGCATCACGCTTCTAGGCGACGCCGCGCACCCGATGTTTCCTCGCGGTGGCAACGGGGCCGCGCAATCGATTCTCGATGCCTCCGCCTTGGCCCGCCATGTGGCCGGATCGCCATCGGACCTTCCGGCAGCACTCCAAAGCTACGAGGACGAGCGCCGCCCGGCCACGGAGCGCGTCGTGCTTCAAAACCGCACCGCGCCGCCGAACATCATCGTGGATACGGTCGAGCAGCGCACCGGCGGAAAACGCTTTGACAAACTAGAAGACTTCATTACGCAGAAGGAATTGCGTGAGATTTTCGAGAGCTATCAAAAGACAGCCGGCTACCACGTCGATATTGTGAAGAACCAACGCTAGGACGAGAACAGACATGGCGGACACGATCGAGACCCGGATTCTTTCTTACGAAGGCGCGCAGAAGATGCTGGCTGCCGGTATCGCCAAGGCGACCGAGATGAAGGTGCCGCAATGCATCTCCATCGTTGATTCCGGCGGCCATCTCCTGGCTTTCGCCCGCATGGACGGCGCCTTCGCCATGTCGCTCCCGACTTCCCTCATGAAGGCAAAGACGGCCGCATCCTATGCGGAGCCGACCGGAAACCTGCTGGCAGGCATCGATATCAAGCTGGCGATTGCCACCCAGGGCGAACGGATCAACTTGCCTGGCGGCCTGCCGGTGATCGTCGGCGGCCGCGTGGTGGGGGCCATCGGTGTCGGCTCGGGCACAGGCGAACAGGACCGTCAGGTCGCTGCCGCCGCCCTCAAGGCGATACCGGACGCCCAGCAGTTCGAGTGAGCCGCATCATGGACAGCAAGTTTACATCCGTTGAGGGCCATAAAGCCCATTATTGGGAGGGCGGCACCGGCTTTCCGGTTTTGATGCTGCATGGCGTCGGCCCCGGAACGTCGATCATCGGCAATTACGGCCCCGTCCTCGAACCGCTCAGCAAGAGCGGACTTCATCTGTTCGCGATGGACCTGATCGGATTTGGCCAGTCCGACCGCAAGAACGGCAAGCCGTACTTTGACGTCGAATTGTGGGTTCGCCAGGCTGAGGCATTGATCGCCCTCATGCCGGACGGCCCTATCGGCGTCGCCGGCCATTCCATGGGCGGCGCGCTGGCGCTCAAGGTCGCGGCGCGCTCCAAACGCGTCGTGAAGGTCATGACGTCATGCACCGTCGGCACCCGCTATCCGATCAATCAGGCCTTGACCGACTTCTGGTCCAAGCCAGCTGATCGCGCCGCCCTTCGGCAGGCCATGGGCCGCATGATGCATGCGAGTGAAGCCCTGACCGACGACATGATCGAGGATCGCTGGAAGCAGCTCACCGCGCCCGGATATCCTGAATATTTCAGCGAGCTGTTCGCGGATCCCAAGCAATCGCTGCTCGACGCGGCCATTCTCAGCGACGAAGAGCTATCCTCCATCACGGCCGACGTCGTCATGTTGCACGGGCGCGAGGATCAACCCTGCCCACCCGATGCGACGACGATGGTGCTGGCCAAGAGACTGAAGGCGGCCGACGTCCATTTGCTGGGACAATGCGGTCATAATCTGCCCCGCGAGCGTTCCGCTGATTACATTCGGCTGGCGCTGGCAACCTTCGCCAAGCCCTGATTCTGGGGTGGATTGCCTGTTTTAAAGACAGCAATCCGCTTCAGCCCGTTGTTTGAGCATGAGCGTTTCGAAACAGGATTTCACTTTTCGGAACCTTGCTTTAAGCCGTCACCCGCGCCATGGCGCTTTCAGGAGTCTTTGATGATCGACGTCAAGCAGATGGGAAGCGCCACGTTCGAAACGCCGGATATCGAACGGACCATCGCGTATTTCACGCAGGTTCTGGGGCTGACGGAGGTCGAGCGCCAGGGCAAGACCGCGTTCCTGGCCTGTCCTTCGGACTTCCATTCGGTGGTCCTGAGGGAAGCTGGCGCGCCGTCCGTCAGCAAGCTCTCGCTGCAACTGGCCCCCGACGCCGATCTCGAAGCCTTCGCGGTCCAAACCGAACGCAAGGGCGTCACAGTCCGCCGGCAATCGGATGCTGCGCCGAACACGCCCAAATCCGTGCTCGTCACCGATCCGAGCGGGCTGGAGATCGAGTTGCATGCCACGCGCACTGTCGCCGGCCGCCGCGATCCCGTGCACGGCATCGTGCCCCGCAAGCTCGGCCATACGGCATTCTTCACGCCGGATATCCAGGCCACGGTGCGCTTCTACCAGGACATCCTGGGCTTCCGCGTGTCGGACTGGATCGGCGATTTCTTCGTCTTCATGCGCTGCAATCCCGACCACCACACCGTGAATTTCCTGAGCGGTCCCAAGCCCGGACTGCACCACATCGCCTTCGAACTCAACGATTGGAATCACGTCAAATCCGCCTGCGACCTTCTCTTCCGGAATTCGGTGGAACTGACCTGGGGGCCGGGACGCCATGGACCGGGCCACAACATCTACACCTATCATCTCAATCCGGATGGCTTCACCATCGAGATGTTCACTGAGCTCGATGTGATGAGCAACGAAGCCAACGGCTATTTCGATCCGCGCCCGTGGCATACGGACACGCCACAGCGGCCCAAGGTGTGGGACCCCGTCTCGCTGACCACGCGCAACATGTGGGGCATTTCCAAGCCGCCTCAGCCTTCCAATATCGGCCAGTATAAGTAGTATCGGTTGCAGACAGCCGGTGCGGATTATACCGATCCGCGAATGACGAGGATGGTGTATGGAAAAAACCCTGCTCAAGGGATTGGCGGTTCTTGAAACATTGATCGCCAACGGCCAGCCATCCGGCGTCAGCGATCTCGCGCTTCAACTTCGGCTCTCGAAAAGCAACACCCACCGCCTGCTGAACACGCTTCTGGTGGCCGGGTTCGTGACGACCGATAACAGCCGTTACTCGGCGTCCCTCAAGACCTGGGAGTTGGGCGTCCGGATCATGGACAATTACGATGTGCGCTCGATCGCGCGTCCCGTCATGGAGCGGATCGCCAAGAGCACCTCGGAAAGCGTACGGCTGGCGATCCTCGACGCGACGCGGATCGAATCCGTCATTATCGATGCCATCGACAGCTCCCATGTCGTTCGCACCTTCACGGAGCTTGCGACCCGGCTGCCGGCGCATTGCACATCGAGCGGAAAGGCCCTGCTGGCTTTTCAGGAAAAATCCGTCATCGACGCGAGCGTCAAGAAGCTCAAGGCCCATACACGCTGGACGATCACTGACGCCGAAAAATTCGTCAAACACCTCGAAAAGGTCCGCAAGGACGGCTACGCAACCAACCTGCGCGAATACGACGAGCATGTGCGCAGCGTGGGCGCTCCGATCTTTACGCCGGACGGCAGCGTGATCGCCTCGATCAGCATCGCGGCGCCGGCCGAGCGCATCACGGCGACGGAGCTCAACGAATTCGCTCGCATGCTCTGCGCCGGGGCACAGAAAATCTCGGCCTCGATGCAATCGACCGGAAATGTGGTCGATCTCTACGGAACGCGCCGCCGCAGGGTCGCGGCCAAGGCCAGCCGCAACTCGCCCGCCACAACACGGCGGGCGAAAGCGTAGCGGTCAGGGGCGCATTGAATGCGCCGGCATCAGCTTAAAGGCTGATGCCGACCTCCTTAACAACCTTCCCCATCCGGACGATCTGATCCTTGAGGAACTTCGAGAATTCCTCTCGGCTCGTCGTCTGGACAAGGAAGCCTTGCTTGTAAGCAATCTCCTTCACCTCGGGCATATTGGCCGCCGACGTGAATGAGGAATTCAATTTATCGAGGATGGGCCCGGGGGTCTTCGCTGGCGCGAACAGACCGAACCAGTTGTGGATCTCGATATCCGGATAACCCAGCTCCGCCATCGTCGGCACGTCGGGCAGGCCAGGAAAGCGCTCGTCATGCGCAAGCGCCAGGACCTTCACCGCGCCGGTCTCCACCTCCCCCATATACGGCAGGACGCTGTTGAAGATCAGATCGACACGTCCCGCAATGACGTCCGCGCGCGTCGCGCCACTGCCTTTATAAGGCACATGCGTAGCCGGAACACCGAACGCTTTGCCGAGCATCGCGCCGCCGATATGGCCGCCCGATCCGATACCGGGTGAGGCATAGGTCAGACCACCCTTCTTCTTGGCATAGGCCAGAAGCTCCTTCACCGAACTCACGCCAAGGGACGCCGGCACAATGAGGAAGGTGCGGGAAACCGTCAGCAAAGTGATCGGTTCGAAGTCGGCAACCGGATCGTAGGAGAGATTTTTGTAGAGGAACGGATTCGTCGAATGCGTCGAATGACTGCCCTGCATCAGCGTGTAGCCATCGGGAGCGGCCAGCTTGACATAACCAGTGCCGATGGTTCCGCCCGCTCCCGGACGGTTTTCAACGACGATGGTTCCGCCCAGTATCTTTTCGGCTCGCGATGAGACCAGGCGCAACGTCGTGTCCGGCCCGCCACCCGCGCCATAGGGAAAAACGACCCGAACAGGGCGATCGGGGAATGATGCGGCTTGCGCGAACGCTTCGGGCATATGCGCTCCGAGCGCCGCAGCTCCCAGACCAAGCGAGAACGTGCGGCGATTGATGATCATTCCATTTGATTTCATTGTTATCCCCCAGATCGATTATGCCCGCATGCACATGCAGGACGATGTTTCATTGACGAAAGGCAGCTCTGATGACGTTCAATTCAGTTGCTGTGCGTCGTTGATCTGAAACGAACGCTCGCAGCGCTGGAAAAGGCTAGCAAGGTTCATTCCAAGCGTAAACTCGCTGTGCCGCCGATCTCGCATTCGAACCATGCGGCAAGCATGGTTCCAAATATTGAAACGCGAGTTTGCGTTGCGGCGATCCGCATCAGTTCATCGCGGGCCGCACCGACCGGCCCGCCGCATTCGCCTCGGCCGGGCGCCTCCTGCCGCCAGCGCGAACCGAAGCTTGCCGATTGGGCTCCGCAATGCGACAAACGGGCGAATATGGAGGAAGGACTTATCAATGCGTGTCGTCGCTCTCGAAGAACACTTTTCGATCCCATCGCTGGTCCGCCGCATCGATCCCGCGGCCATCAGCCGCCGAGGTTTTCGGCCGCGAAAGCCGCCTGTGAGCGGGCCCAGCCCGCTCGAACTGCTGCCCGAGATCGGCGAGCGGCGCCTTAAATCCATGGATGAGAACGGCATCACTCTCCAGGTGCTGTCGAACGGCGGACCGGGGCCCGACATCGTGCCAGGCGCCGATGGCGTCGCCCTGGCCCGGGAAATGAACGACCACCTTGCCGGGACGATCGCGCAGCGTCCGGATCGCTTCGCTGGATTTGCCGTTCTGCCGATGCTCAGTCCGGAGGCAACCGCTGCCGAGTTGCAGCGCAGCGTGGAGGAGTTGGGCTTTCATGGCGCCGTCGTCAACGGCACCACCGATGGCCGCTTCCTCGATGATCCGGCCTATGACGAGCTGCTGGCCGCAGCGGTCGAGCTTGATGTGCCGATCTATATTCACCCGCACCTCCCCCCGGATGCCGTGCGGAAAGCCTATTACTCGGGACTGCCGGAGGACAGCGGTCGCGTCCTGGAGAGCGCCGGCTGGGGATGGCACTCGGAGGTTGCGATCCACGTGTTGCGGATGGCCGCCGCGGGCACCTTCGACAAGCATCGCAAGCTCAAGATCATCATCGGCCACATGGGCGAGATGCTGCCCATGATGTTGGCGCGCATCGACGATGTGTTCGCCAACGACATCGATTATCTGCAACGGCCGATCAGCCAGATGATCCAGGAGCAGGTCTGGATCACCACCAGTGGTGTGTTCAACGAACCTCCCTTCCTGGCGGCGCTACTGACGTTCGGCATCGACAGGATCATGTTCTCCGTCGATTATCCTTTCGCCGGCAATGAACAGGGCCGTCGATTCCTCGATCGCATCGCCTTATCGCCGGATGACATGGCCAAGCTGACGCATCGAAACGCCGATGCCCTCCTGAAGCTCAACACCACGTCCAAATAGAGAGGCATCGGCCGCGCCGTCGCACAGCGATGCGACGGCGCGTCTGGGCCCGGCTCGGCCGGGCTTGTTCAACCCAAATGCTATAATCGCCGCCACAAAAATGAGGAAAGCGCGGCATGAGCTTTAAGTCGCTGCTTCAGCGCCCGGGCTTGATTTCTGCGCCGGGCGTGTTCGACATGGTATCGGCGAAGATCGCCGATACCATGGGCTTCGAGGCATTGTACATGACCGGCTATGGCGTGGTCGCCTCGCATCTTGGGCTGCCGGATGCCGGGCTTGCCACCTATAGCGACATGGTGGGTCGGGTGACGACGATCGCCTCCGGAACAAGGACGCCTCTGATTGCCGACGGCGATACCGGATACGGCGGCCTGCTCAATGTGGAGCACACGGTGCGTGGCTACGAGAAGGCCGGCGCGCAAGCCATCCAGATCGAGGATCAGGAGTTTCCGAAGAAATGCGGTCACACGCCGGGCAGGCGCGTGATTGCGGCGGAAGACATGGTGAAGAAGATCCGCGTCGCCGTTGAAACGCGCGCCTCCTCCGATTTCCTGATCATCGCGCGCAGCGACGCACGAACCTCGCTCGGTCTCGACGAAGCGCTGCGGAGGGCGGAAGCCTATGCCCGCGCGGGCGCCGATATCCTCTTCGTGGAGGCCCCCGAAAGCCAAGAGGAGATGGCTCGCATCTGCTCCAGCATTGATTGTCCGCAGGTGGCCAATATGGTCGAGGGCGGGCGCACGCCCCTGCTGTCCCGCGATGAGCTTGAGGCGCTCGGCTACAAGCTGGCGATCTTTCCGACCGCGGGCCTTCTATCGGCCGCACAGGCATTGCAGACAGTCTATCGACACATCCATCAGACGGGATCGAGCGCGGGATCCGAAGATCAGCTTTATCCGTTCGCGGACTTTACACGACTGATGGGCTTCGAGCGGATCTGGGCGTTCGAACGGCGCCACGCCGACAGCGATTGAGACAGAGCCCGGCCTCTCGTTGGAGAGCCGGGTCGCGCGATCATCCGGCAGGCATGCGCGCCAGGCTGAGAGAGCCTTAAGCCGCCCTGCGCTCCAGATGTTTGCCCTGGAAGTTCGGCGCCACCTCGCGCATGAAGCGATCCATCTCCTCCTTGACTTGCGCATGCGGCTTCATGCCGACATTGAAGTACAGGATCACTTCGGAGAACCCAGCCTCCTCGACCTTCTTGAGCGTATCGGTCATCGCCTGCGCATTGCCGAGCAACACCGAATTCTCGGTCAGATGATGCGATTCGATCTTATGCAGACGCTCCACCATGTCGATGAAGTAGCGATAGCTCGGCGGAGCGGTCTTTGGATCGCTCGGAAATGCCGGAATGACGCATTCCTTGTAATAACGGATCTGGCGCGCGCGCTGAGCCGCCTCCTGCTCCGGCGTGTCGTAGAAATGCGTGAAATAGGAACACATTAGCCGCCCCGGCGTCTTGCCGTGCTTGGCGCATGTCTCGTGATACAGGTCCGCGACCTGCTTGAGACCGCCGAAGCTCATGGCCGCGGCGAAAGGCGCCACGATCAAACCATAACCCAACCGTGCCGCCAGTTCGATCGACGGCTTGGAGAACGAACCGATATAGGCCGGAAGCGGCTTCTGGATCGGCTTGGGTGTGATGCGCACATCATCGAAATGATAGTGCTTTCCGTGATGGGAGATGCGCTCGTCCGACGTCCAAAGCTTTTGGAGGATCTCCATGCCCTCTTCGAAAAGGCTCTGATTGGTGCTGAAATCGACGTTGAACGGCTCATACTCGCGAGCATCGTAGCCACGACCCGCCGCGAAATCGACGCGCCCGTTGGACAGAAGATCGAGCGTCGCCCATTGCTCCGCCACGCGAATCGGATGATGAAGCGGCGTGACGTTGACGGCAGGGGCCAGACGAATGTGCTGCGTCCGCGCGGCAATATAGGCCAAAACCAGCTCAGGCGAGGACAGAACACCGAGAGAATTGAAATGGTGCTCACCGATCCAGGCCGAGTGCATGCCGAGCTGATCGGCATACAGCGCTTCGTTGGTGATATCCTCGATGAACTGGTTCGCCTGGCGAGAATTGTTGTCGTAGTGGTTGTCGCTCAGCGTGAAATAGCCGAATTCCACTGTCCCATCCTCCCTTTTAGCCGTTTCCACTTGCAGCAGATAGCATTCTGTTCATATTGTTGCATGAACAATAGGTGCTCTTGCAATAATTGTCAATGATGCGCAACCGCCGCAAACCGTCCCACAATGGCGCCGCCGCCGGCATGATCGGCGTCGCGCCGCATGCCAGATCGCGCCGCATCGAGCCGCCTCATATCGACGATGGGACCCACCTCGATCTCGAGGGCTATCTGCCGTTTCTCATCAACCGGGTCGGCGAAGCGCTCGTCGATCGCTTCTCGAAGGATGCGTTGGCCACCCAGGGCTTGAGCATCGGCATGTGGCGCGTTCTGGCCGCGCTGTCCGAGAAGGGCGTGCAGCGACAGATCGATCTTGTCACCGCAACCTCCATCGAAGCCTCCACGCTATCGCGGCTCGTCACGCGCCTTGTGCGCATGCGCCTGGTGACACGGCAGCGATCGCAAACGTCCAACCGCGAGGTTCTGATTCAACTGACGCAGCAGGGCGCGAGATTGTTGGAAACGCTGATCCCAGTGGCGCAATCGCTTCATGACGATGCCATTCGGGGGATCTCACGCAAGCAGCAGGCGCTGCTCGTGCATCTGCTGCGGACGATGTATTTGAATGTCGTCCATTCCCCTCGACGCAAAACGGCAACGAGGAGGCGCCCAGCCTCCAGCGGCGCGGCAACGAGAAGACCAGAACCGACATAGCCCTCTCGACATGACGCCCCGCATGCACCCGGCTTCTAGGCGCGCTTGACAGACTGAATGTTCAAGTGGGCGCGGCGCAATCAGGCGTGCGCCGACGCCTCCTCCTGCGGCGTGATCGGGCTTTGTGAAGCGGCTTCATCTACAACCGAGAACCAGCAGGCGATTGCTGCGACAGGTCGCACGGGAAACAGCAAGCGCGGCATCAGCACGTCTCTATATAGCGTTCATCGTTTCCCGAAAACGCTGACCGGCGCCATCTCTTTAGTCTTATCGCAATTCCGGACGGAAAACCGCTTCACACTTTTCCTGGAAATGCTTTAGAGACCGTAGCGCGCCCAGATCGCGCGCGCCTCCAGCGCGGATAAAGCCTCTTCGGCAAGGCCGCTTTGGCTCAGGCCGAGACTCATCCGGCCGTTGGAAATCCCTCCCGGCCTCCGCGAGAACCAGCCGCGTTCGACGACGAGCGGCGTTTCAACCTTGTCGCCGAATCGGGCGCGCAGCACGCCGCGCAGGTCGCCGATCTCGTCAATCAGCCCAAGCCCCTTGGCGCGAGCTCCAGTCCAATATTCACCGGAGAACAACGCCGCCTCATCGCCGGCGAGCTTGCCGCCACGCCGCGATTGAACCAGCGAAATGAAGCTCTCGTGAATCTCCCGTTGAATCCCCTTGAGCCGCTCCACGTCTTCGGGGCGTTCCGGCAGGAACGGATCGAGCATCGCCTTGCGCTCGCCCGACGTATAGAGCCGGCGCTCGACGCCGATTTTCTCCAACAGGCCGTGAAACCCGAACGATCCGCCGACCACCCCGATAGAGCCGATCACCGATGAGGCATCGGCGACGATGGTGTCGGCGGCACAGGCGATCATGTAGCCACCCGACGCCGCGACATCCTCCGCGACCGCGATCACCGGCAATTTCTTCTCATCGGCCAGAGCGCGGATGCGCGTGTAGATCAGATGCGACTGCACAGCCGATCCACCAGGCGAATTGATCAGCAATGCCACCGCTTGAGCATCCCGCACCGAAAATGCGCGCTCGAGCGAATGGGCGACCGAGGAGAGCGTCAAGCCGGGTCGCAATGGCGTGGAAAAGCCAACGACGCCGGCGAGCCTGATCACCGGAACAACCGTTCTCGGCGCGCGAAAGCGTCGCGGCAGGAGATTGGACAAGGGGCGGGTGAAAGCGGAGATCGTGGACATCGGCCAGACATAGGCGCCCTCCCGGCTGCCGACAAGCCGCAGGCGGCGGCGCGCCCCAATCGCCGGATCAATCCCGCAACGGATGAAGATGACGCAGCACCGCCTCCGCCGCTTGCGTCGCCCGCCCGTCGCGGTCGTTGAGGTCGAACCCCGGCAACACGGTCAGCGGCGCGCGCGCGCCCTTGACCGCACGCACGATGATGCGGATGGCGGGCTGCCCAGCACGGCCATGGATGGGCAGCACGGACAAGGAACCGAAGCGCGGAGACAGCGCGGCCAGCACGTCGGCCAGTCCGTCGGCGCGCCAGATCATCGTCAGCGCCCCGCCGTCACGCAGGAGATATCCGGCGGCATCGATCCAGGCCGCAAGGCCAGACCCCGACATCACATGGGCGTCCTTCCGCATGGCATCGGGCGAGACATTCTGCCGCGACGGGTCATTGAACGGCGGGTTCATCATCACACCGTCGGCCCCACCCGGCTCCAGTCCGAGACGCGAGAATACCTCTGGCCCCTCGCCGATATCGAGCGCCAGCGCCTGGACGCGTTCGGCCATGCCGTTGCGCTCCGCGTTCTGCCGCGCCAGCGCCGCCAGATCCGGGGCGCGCTCCACCAGGGTGACGGCCAGTTCCGGAACCCGCACCGCAACGGCAAGCCCCGCCGCGCCGACGCCGGCGCCCAGGTCCACGATCCGCTCTCCCGGCCGCGCCGGCACCGCCGCCGCCAGCAGGATCGCGTCGTGCCCGATGCGATGGCCTGTCCGTTTTTGAAGCAGGCGCAGGCGGCCGTTCAGAACGGCATCGTCGGTGATGTCGGCGATTTCAGGCTGCGGCGCGGACGGTGGATCGGAGTCCCCTCCGTCCGGGCGCAACTCATGCCCAAGGCCCGCCTCAACCAGAAGGCGCCGTGCGCTGCCGCGATCGTCCTGGTCGACCATGATCCGGCGCGGCAGGAGCCCGAGCGAACCCTCCATGATGCTCATGTGCTGATCCAGGATCAGATGCGGAATGCCCGCCCCCTTGAACAGCGCCTCGACCGCACTGATCAGGACGGCATTGTTCGTGCGCATAATCTCGTGCATGGATCGATATCTTTCCGGCGCTCTGGACGTTCACGGAATCGTGCATCCGGCTCGTTCCGTTCCCGAAGTCCGGAAAGCCGGTTGGCGCGACTTTCTTCTCCCACGCGCTTGCCCCACCATTCTAGCGTTTCTATCTTGGCGCGTCTGTCTACCCAATCCGGAGCGAAGTCCTTGGCCGTCGTCCTACCCTTCAATCAGGCCGATCCCACGATCGAAAACCTGGTCGGGCTCGTCGCCCCTGACATGGAGCGCGTCAACGAGACGATCCTCGCCCGCACCGGGTCCGAGGTGACGATGATCCCAGAGGTGGCCAACCACCTCATCTCCTCCGGCGGAAAACGTCTGCGCCCGATGCTGACCCTCGCGATGGCCTCGCTCACCAATTATCGCGGGGAGGGTCACGTCAAGCTCGCGGCGGCGGTGGAGTTCATGCACACCGCGACATTGCTGCACGACGACGTGGTGGACGAAAGCGACATGCGCCGCGGCAAGAAGGCCGCCCGGCTGCTTTGGGGCAACGAAGCGAGCGTCCTGGTCGGCGACTTCCTGCTCGGGCAGGCATTCAAGATGATGGTCGAGGTTGGCTCGCTTCGGGCGCTGGCGATCCTCTCGTCGGCCGCCGCGGTGATCGCCGAGGGCGAGGTCATGCAACTCGCCGCCGCCAAGAACACCGCCACGACCGAGGACGAATATCTCGCCGTCGTCCGCGGCAAGACAGCGGAGCTGTTCGCCGCCGCCTGCGAAGTGGGCCCTGTCCTGTCGGAACGGCCGAAGGCCGAGACCGCCGCTTGCCGGTCATTCGGCATGAACCTCGGCATCGCCTTCCAACTCGTGGACGATGCGCTCGATTACGGCGGCAAGGCCGCCAAGCTGGGCAAGAACGTCGGCGACGATTTCCGGGAAGGGAAGATCACCTTGCCCGTGGTTCTGTCGTTCCGTCGGGGTAACGACAGCGAGCGCGCATTCTGGACGCGCGTGCTGGAGAACGGAGAGGCCAGCGAGAGCGATCTGGAAACGGCCCTGGGGCTGATGACCAAGCATCGCGCCCTGGAGGATACGATCACCCGGGCGCAGCATTACGGTTCGATCGCGCGCGATGCGCTGGCCCTGTTTCCGGATTCACCGATGAAGCAGGCGCTGGTTGAGGCCGTCGAGTTCTGTATCGCGCGAACGCATTGACGGCACGCGCCAGCTCTATTGCAGCATGGTCGCCTTGACCCACCAGCGGGGATGCGCCTCCGTCAACGCCCGCGCCGCGGCTGTCGCCGCCCGGGACGATTCGAACAGGCCGAAGCATGTGGCTCCCGAACCCGACATGCGCGCCAACCGACAGCCCGGCATCCGCGACAGCGCCCGCAACACACGGGGCACCGCGGGCGCCAGCGCCGCCGCAGCCGCCTCCAGGTCGTTGCCGTGATCGGCCAGATAGGCAAACAGCGCGGGCCGATCGGTCGGGACCTTCTGGGAAAGCCCGTTTCTTGGGCCAGCCTGTAGGCGGGGCCGGCCAAGGCGGGCAAACACATCCTTCGTCGCCAGCGCGACACCGGGATTGACCAGCACCGCCGGCAGCGTCGGCAACGCGATCGGCCGCGACAGCCTGTCGCCGATACCGGCCATCGAGCGGGCCCGGGGAACCAGACACACCGGCACATCGGCCCCGGTGTGGCGTGCCGCCTTCATCAGCCGCGCATCGTCGGACGCCATGCGATTGGCCCGCGCGAGAAGCCGGAGCGCAGCGGCGGCATCGGCCGAACCGCCACCGAGCCCTGCCGCCACCGGCAACCGTTTGGTCAGGACGAAACGGCCCAGCCGCAGGCCAGGGCACTGGCGAGCCAGCGCGCGCGATGCCTTGACGACCAGATTGTCGGCATCGCCGCCGGCATCGCAGGCGGTCGGCCCCCGCACATCCAATTCCAGCGCGTCAGCGCGCTCGAACATCAGCCGATCCCCGAAACGGGCAAACGCCACCAGGCTCTCGATGGCATGATAGCCATCGGCCCGCCGGCCCAGAACGCGCAGCGTCAGATTGACCTTGGCGGGGGCGTCCTCGGTGAGCACGGCGGCAGCCGCTCAGCCGCCGTCTGGCCTGGAGGTCTTTGCATTGGCCGATGGCGACCGCTTCTCGTCGAGGCCGTTCTCGATCTTCTCGTTGATACGCTTGAGATCCTCGGGATCCTCCGGCTTCAAGTCGCGCGCCCGATTCCACTGGAACTTCGCCTCGACGAAACGTCCGACCTGCCAATAGCCATCGCCCAGATGATCATTGATGGTCGGATCGTGCGGCCGCAATTCGACCGCGCGCTCCAAATGCTTCACCGCCTCATCATATTGTCCGAGCCGGTAATGGGCCCAGCCGAGCGAGTCGACGATGTACCCATCGTCGGGCCGCTGCTCGACGGCGCGGCGGATCATCTTCATGCCGTCGTCGAGGTTGATACCCTGATCGATCCAGGAATAGCCGATGTAATTGAGGACATGCGGCTGGTCCGGATAAAGCTCCAGCGCCGTCTTGAGATCGGCTTCGGCGCCCGGCCAATCCTTCGACCGTTCGCGGCAAATACCGCGGAAATAATAGATCAACCAATGCGGCCGCTCTGGCTTCGCGATGGTCTTGATGCCGCGCCCATAAACGTCGGCGCATTCGTCGAATGAGCGGCGAACGCGCAGGATATTGCCCAATGCCATGATGGCTTCGAGGTCGTCGGGATGGGCGGCGATCAGCTTTTCCAGCCGCGCCTTGGCCTCGTCGGTCTTGTCGACCGAGTCGAGATTGGTCGCCATCTGGATGTCGGCGTTGCGCCGCAATGGCGACTTGTCCGACAGACGTCCATACGTGCGGATGGCCTGCTCGGGCTGCTTCATCTGCTCGTAGAGATCGGCGAGCGACAACAGCGCCATCGGCTGATCCGGCACCAGATAAAGCGCGAGTTGCAAATAGACGAGACCGAGATCCTCACCGCCGCGCCGGCCGAGGGCGGCGCCGAGCCCATAGAGCACCTCGGCGGCGCCCTCCTGCGGCGTGGTGACGAGCCGGGCCAGCGGCCGCTTCTTTTTCAGCGCCGCCATGGCCTCGGTGACCAGTGGATGGCGAGGCAATTGCGCGTCGAAAGCCTCCAGAACCTCCAGCGCGCGATCACGCCGACCGGTGCGAGACAACACCGACGCATAGGCTTCGACCAGCCGCAAGGCCGATTGATCGAGCCCGTAGGCGCGCTCCAGCCGCCGGGCGGCCTCCCGCCGCTGCCCCGCCCCGTCGAGGATCAGGCCGGCGTGGAAATCCTTGAACAGGGCGTACCAATCCGCACCCTGGAGCCGGTCGATGCCGGCCACCGCGCCCTTGACGTCACCCGAACCGTACTGGGCCCAGCCGCTAAGCAACACCGCGGCCAGATCGGTGATCGGTCCGCGCACCGACATCGCAAGATTCTTACGCGCGGTCTGATAGTTCTTTTGCCGCAGCGCACGAACACCGAGCACGAGGCGGGCGATCCGGTCCTCACGATCGAACTTCACCGTGCGCTCGGCCAGCCGGACGGCCTCGTCGATCTCGCCGGCGGCCAGCAGCGACAGGAATGACCGCTCCAGCAATTCCCGATTGCGGGGGTCGGCGCGCAGCGCGCTCCGATAATAGGCGGCGGCAGCAGCGGCATCGCGCTGCACGCTGGCATGCCTTGCCGCCAGATAGCTGCCGGTCGGTGACACCCGGGCGAGTTCATGCGCCGGCGGCAATTGCGGATGAATGATTGGCTTTTGGGCTGTTTGCGCGAACAGCGGAGTCGGAGCGATCAGCAGAAAGGCACCGGCAGCAGCGCCGACGATAGACCGGAACGAAGAGGAGACGATCACGGGTCGCTGGCCTCCGAGGCTCGTGGGCTTGGACCGGCCGCGGGCCGGTCATGCGCGCGACCGACCGCCAAGACTTTTCGAGGAATTGGCCGCACCTGCGAGTCGCACGGCAGAATGGCTTTTTTGGGCGCCCCCCGCAAGAACGCGCCAACCGGCACGAGGTCACATATTCGGATAATTGGGACCGCCGCCGCCCTCCGGGGGAACCCAGGTGATGTTGCCGTTGGGGTCCTTGATATCGCAGGTTTTGCAGTGGACGCAGTTCTGCGCGTTGATCTGGAACCGTGGCTCGCCACCCTCCTCCACCCATTCATAGACGCCGGCCGGACAATAGCGCTGCGAGGGACCGGCGAAGACGTCGTGCTCAGAGGATTTTTGAAGGGCTGGATCCGTCACCTTGAGGTGAACCGGCTGGTCCTCCTCGTGATTGGTGTTCGAAAGGAAGACCGACGACAGCTTGTCGAAGGTCAGCACGCCATCGGGGCGCGGATAGGCGATCGGCCGGCATTGAGCCGCCGGCTTGAGAGTTTGCGCATCGGATTTGCCGTGGCCCAGCGTGCCGAAGAGCGACAGACCGAGCGTGCCCGCCCACATGTCGAGGCCGCCGGCTGCGATGCCGAGCATCGTGCCATATTTCGACCATAGCGGCTTGACGTTCCGGACCCGCCACAGATCGCGGCCGATATCGGACCCTCGCCAGGCGGCGTCGTAATCGTGCAGATCGTCGTTCGCGCGGCCGGCCGCCAGCGCCTCCGCGACATGTTCGGCGGCCATCATTCCGGACAGCATGGCGTTGTGGCTGCCCTTGATACGGGGCACATTGACGAAGCCGGCGCCGCAGCCGGCGAGGAGGCCGCCGGGAAAGCTCAGCTTCGGAACCGACTGCCAGCCCCCTTCGGTGATGGCGCGCGCGCCATAGGCGATGCGCTTGCCCCCCTCGAACGTCTCCCGCACGAACGGATGGGTCTTGAAGCGCTGGAACTCGTCGAACGGCGACAGATACGGATTGGCGTAGTTGAGATGAACGACGAAACCGACCGAAACGAGCCCGTCACCGTAATGATAGAGGAACGAGCCTCCACCGGTGCTGTTGTCGAGCGGCCAGCCGAAGGAGTGCTGCACCAGGCCCGGCTTGTGGCGCTCCGGTGCGACCTGCCAAAGCTCCTTGAGACCGATGCCGAATTTCTGCGGCTCGCGGCCGTTCGCAAGGTCGAATCTCTGGATCAGGCTCTTGGTGAGCGAGCCGCGCGCACCCTCCGCAAACAGCGTGTACTTGGCGCGAAGCTCCATGCCGCGCGTGAACGAGGCCTTGGGCTCGCCGTCGCGGCCGATGCCCATGTCGCCGGTGGCGATGCCAACGACGGCACCGTCTTCATACAGCACCTCGGCGGCGGCGAAGCCCGGATAGATCTCGACCCCCAGGGCCTCGGCCTTCACCGCCAGCCATTGGCAAACCCCGCCGAGCGAGACCACGAAGTTTCCGTGATTGGACATCAGGGGCGGCATGAAAATATTGGGCAGGCGCAGTCCGCCGGACAGGCCAAGCCAATAGAAGCGGTCGTCCGTCACCGGCGTCTTGATCGGCGTGTCTTCTTCGCTGCGCCATTCCGGCAGGAGACGGTCGAGCGCGATCGGATCGATCACCGCCCCAGACAGGATATGAGCGCCGACCTCCGATCCCTTCTCGACCACCACGACATTGGCGTCGGGCGCCAATTGCTTGAGGCGGATCGCAGCGGCCAGCCCGGCGGGTCCCGCGCCGACAATCACGGCGTCGAACTCCATGGCTTCGCGGGCTGGTAGATCGGACATAGCACTCTCTCCTTTTCATCGTTCTTTTTCCACGTTTGTCCGAACGTCACAATCGCCGGTCCGGCTGCTGCATGGTAGATTTGCAATCATGAGTACCAATCGCGCGTCCCAGCGGCATGCCGCCCGCGACCTTCTCGCCTTCTATAGCGAGGCGGGGGTGGATGCCGCACTGTCGGAAACGCCCAACGACTATCTTTCGGCGCCGCCCAGCGCGCCCCTGGCCGATCCGACACCCGCGCCAGAGAAACCAGCATTCGAAGCTCACGAACGCCGGGAACCCATTCGCCGGCCGGCGCCCGCCCGTCCGACCGTTCCGGCCAGCGCGGCTCCGCCGGCGGCCGAGACCGCAGTGATGTCCGCGCGCGAGGCCGCGCGCCACGCCAAGACCCTCGACGAGTTGCGCGCCATCATGGATGCCTTCGAGGGCTGCGCGTTGAAGGCGACCGCCAGCCGGCTCGTCTTCGCGGACGGCAACCCGCGGGCGCGCGTGATGCTCGTCGGCGAAGCGCCCGGTCGCGACGAGGACATCCAAGGCTTGCCCTTCGTCGGCAAATCCGGCCGGCTGCTGGACAGGATGCTGGCCGCGATCGGACTCGATCGCACCAGCGCCTATATCGCCAACATCGTGCCGTGGCGACCGCCCGGCAATCGCACGCCAACGCCGGTGGAAACGCAGACGTGCCTGCCGTTCCTGATGCGACAGATCGAGCTGGTCGGTCCCGAGGTCGTCGTCACGCTCGGCAATCCATCGACGCAGACGTTGCTCCAGACGTCGGAAGGCATCACGCGCACGCGCGGACGCTGGTATCCCTTGCAAGTCGGCGGACGCGAGGTGCGGACGATTCCGACCTTCCATCCGGCGTTCCTGCTGCGCAGCCCATTGCAGAAGCGGCTCGCCTGGCGCGATTTCCTCGCGATCAAGAAAGCGCTTTCGGGTTAGAGCGTTTCGAGCGAAGTGGAAACCGGTTCGCGTGAAGAAAACGCTCTATTTCGCCGGAATCGGCGTCTTCGGGCGGACCACGGACCAGCCGAGCCGGATGGCCGGTCCACCAAACGGCCCGTCGAAGGCCTGGGGCATCTCGACCACCAGCCCAGGGAATTGGGCGCCGATCCCGGCCGGCGGCAAGCCCCGTCCGCCGACCGACCGCCAGACCACCACGGCCCCTTCACGTTCAATGTCCTGCCGGCCCACCGACGGCGTCAATTGAGGCCTCAGGGGATCGAAGACCTGAGGCCGGCCGGGCGCTCCAAACGCAACCAGCGCCGCCAGCCTCGGCTCTCCGGTCACGATCCTCAAAGGGCGCCCAGTGCGGCGCTCGAAAGCTGACGCCACATGACGCCCCATCTCGGCCGACGGCAACGACACCTGCAAGGACCGAACCCCCATCCAGGGACCGACGACGGTCCCGCCGGCGCCGGCCACGACCGGTGCCAGCATCAAGGCAAGCCAGATCCAGATGAGCAGGCGCTGATTGGCAAGCTGGATGCGGTCGCCGAGCACCACCACGACGGCCAGCACGGACAGAAGGATGAGCGGGGCGACAGCCGGCCAGCTCACGCCCGCGGGGACCAGCGGAGCAAACAGGAGAGCGGAAAGCGGCGCGATCGCAAAGACCAGAATATAGCGGCGCCCCTCGGCGACCACCGGCCGGCGCTCGACGGCAGGCGCCTCGCCACCGTCGCGCCGCAGCCATCCGCAGGCCAGGGCCAACAAGACCAGCAGCGCGAGATGCGCCAGGATCGCCAGCGCGGCCAACCAGAGCAGGCTCGCAGCATAGGACGCGAGCGAAGGCGCCGGCCACAACAGCTCACGGCCGGGCGTGTCGAGCCAGATCAATTGCGGAAACAGGATCACGAGCGCGATGAAAAGGCCAATGAAGGGTTCGACGAAACCGAGTTGCGCCCTGCCCTCGCTCGACCATGCCAGATAGGTCAAAAGCAACAGAACGAGCCACAGGTTGAGATGACTCGTCAGGATCAAAAGACCGACCATGGCGCCGGCCGCGAGCCAATGCAGCCGGCGCTCGCGCCAGACCGCCAGCCAGACGTGCAACAGCAACAGCGCCCATAGCGGCATCGACAGCACGGCCGGGCCGAACTCGGGTGCTGGGGCGACGAACACGACCATCGCCGCCATCGCCACGACGGCCAGAGCCGCTTGCTTCTCCCCGACGATCGAGCGGCTGAGCAGGAAGACGGCGGCGAAGGCGGCCGCCACGCAAAGCTGGGACAGCAGATAGACGCCTGCGATCCCGCCCATTCGGAATGCGATCTCGCCGAGCCAGAAGGCCAGCGGCGGCCCGTGAGGACCGCCCGCCGCGAAGCGGCGCCCCTCCGCCAGGAGCTGGGGCAGCTCGCCCGGCGGGCTCGCGTAGAACAGGAGCGGCACCAGCAGCCACAGGACCGCCTGCAACAGGATCACGCCCGCCGCCATCAGGCGCGGATGGGTGCGAAGCAGTTCGATCGGCAGGGAAACGGAGGACAGCATGGACACGGGTCGCGAGCGCCGGGACCGCGCCAGGATGCGGACGGTCGATGAGAAACTACGGTCGATGCGGGGACTATAGATCAGCCTTGTCCGTCGCGCACAGGGCCGCGACCGGCGCGAAGGATTGGCGGTGGTGCGAGGTCGGGCCAAGCCGCTGGAGCGCGGCCCTGTGAGCGGGGACGGCATAGCCCATATGCTGCTCGAAGCCGTAGCCCGGATGGGCGGCGCCCAGCCGCACCATGAGCCGGTCGCGCGTCACCTTGGCCACGATCGAAGCCGCCGCGATCGACAGCACGAGTCCGTCTCCGCCGATCACCGCCTCGCAGTCGCAGCCTGCGTCGATGCGGTCGCGCCCATCCACGTACACAAGCTTCGGGCGCACCGGCAAAGTCGCCACCGCCCGCGCCAATGCCCACAGCGAGGCGCGCAGGATGTTGTCGCGGTCGATACGCCGGGTGGAGCCGAAGACCACCGAGACCTCGGCGGTGGCGCAGATTTTGGCGTAAAGCCGCTCCCTCGTCTCGCGGTCCAGCCTTTTCGAATCGTCGAGCCCGCGCGGGATTCGCTTGGGATCGAGGATCACCGCCGCGGCGACCACCGGCCCCGCGAGCGGTCCGCGTCCGGCCTCGTCGCAACCCGCGATCGGCCAGATCCCGCGCTTGAGCGCGGCACGCTCGCGAAGAAACGTCGGCCGCGCCGGCGGCAGGACGAGGGGAAGACGATCGGGTGGCGCACTGCGACTCATGCCGCGATGGTGCAAAGCACCGCCGCGCTGTCAACGTGGACAGGAGCGTCCGCATGAATGGCGGGGATAAAGGGGAACGCGATACCTGATCCCTCAGGGCGGCTCTCGGCAGGGCCGCCCACGGAAATGCTGGACCGCTCGATTTTTTCGCTTCGTCGCGATTCCGAGCGGAAAACCGCCGCACGATTGCGCGCTGCCGCGCAATTGCAGGCGGATCGGGCGCCGATATGTCCAGCCAGACGCGAAATCGCTCCCCGCACTTGTCCCTGGAATGGCTCGCCCTTCCATGTCGCAATTCCGGACGGAAAACCGCTTCGCACTTGTCCTGGAATTGCTTATGGCGGCAGGATCAGCCGGCCATCGTCCGTGAGCGTGAAGCCAGGCGCCTGCACGACCTCCCAGACATGACCGTCGGGATCGGAGAAATAGCCGCGATAGCCGCCGTAGTCCGTCGGACCCGGATCGCGCAGGCGCGTCGCGCCCGCCGCCATCGCGCCGGCAAACGCGGCATCGACCGTCTGTGGAGAATCGCAGTTCCACGCCAATGTCATCCTGGCCGAGGGCTGCGGCGACGGATCGGCCGCAAGCACCGCATCGGCGGCAAGCTTGTCGCGGTCCCACAGCGCGATAATCACCCCGCCCGCCTGGAGAAAGACGATTTCGTCGCCGGTGGCACGCACCCGTCTCTCAAATCCAAGCCGCTCGTAAAAGCGCCCGCTCTCCGGAACGTCACGCACACCGAGCGTGACCACCGTCAACGACGGCCTGAGTGCCTGGCCATCGTTCATGATGCGAACAGGTTGAGTTGCTCCGATCGCGCATTCGGCGGGCGGAAGTGTTCAGTCGTCAGCGGCTTGCGGAGCTTGTTGAGACCGAACTTGTCGCAAGCCTTCTCGAAACGCCGGCCGATCATCCAGGCATAAGGACCCGCGCCCTTCATGCGCGTTCCCCATTCCGAATCGTAATCCTTGCCGCCCCGCATATCGCGGATCAGCTTGAACACCCTCTCGGTCCGATCCGGGAAATGCGCCTTCAGCCATTCGTGGAACAGGTCGCGCACCTCGAGCGGCAGCCTCAACAGGACATAGCCCGCGCCCTGAACGCCGGCCAGTGCCGCCGCATCCAGAATGCGCTCGATGTCCGTGTCGTTGATCGCCGGGATGACCGGAGCGACCATAACCGACGTGGGCACCCCGGCCGCCGAGAGCTGGCGCAGCGCCTCGAGCCGCCGCGACGGCGTGGGCGCGCGCGGCTCCATGATCCGGGCCAGATCCGCGTCCAGCGTCGTCACCGACAGCGCGACCCTGACCAAGTTGCGCTCGGCCATGCGCGCGAGAATGTCGAGATCGCGCAAAACCAGGGCCGATTTGGTGACGATGCCGACCGGATGCCCGGCCCGCTCCAAGACCTCCAGAATGCCGCGCATCAGGCGATGCTTGCGCTCGATCGGCTGATAAGGATCTGTATTGGTGCCGATGGCGATGGTGCGCGGCCGGTAGCTCGGAGCCGACAATTCGCGCTCCAGAAGGATCGGCGCGTCGGGCTTCATGAACAGATGCGACTCGAAATCGAGCCCCGGCGACAGACCCATATAGGCGTGAGTGGGACGCGCGAAGCAATACACGCAGCCGTGCTCGCAGCCGCGATAAGGGTTGATCGAACGGTCGAACGAGATATCGGGCGAGGTGTTGCGGGTGATCACCTTGCGCGCTGAATCAATCGAGACGGTGGTGGCGAAGGGCGGCAGGTCTTCCAGACTCTGCCAGCCGTCATCGAAAGCGATACGCGCCAGCGGCTCGTAGCGGCCCGATCCATTGGACAGCGTGCCCCGCCCCCGCCGACGCTCCGCGGCGACGCCGGGCTCGCCCTCTCGGGGTGCATCCGGCTGCAACGAAGGCCCCGCCGGCGCGGAGGGCAGCGCCGACGCCAGCGGGGTCCGAAGGGCTGTCGATGAACGAGCCATGGGCAATTCCTAGCTGGAAATTAGGAACAAAACAAGAACAATTTCGCAGGCCAATTTGTTCCTCTGGCGTGGACACAACGCCCCGCCTCTGCGTTTAGTTCTCGTAGGGCCGGAACAGGCCACGATTCTTGAGCGATAAGATTCTTGAGCAATGACAGGTGCCCGATGAGAATTTTGGTTCTGGCTGCGGTTCTCGCTGCGATCGGCGCGGTTGGCGCGAAGGCTGACCAGTCCCGCCACCATCGGGGGCCCTGGTGCATGATCATGATCGCCGCCGACGACGTCATCGAGAAGCAATGCGACATCCCCTCTTACGAGGTCTGTCGCGAACAGATGATGGGGCTGAGCAGCGCCTCTTGCGTTCAGAACCCCTATTATTACGCCCGCTACGACCGGGAGAGCCCGCTGGGGTTCCGCTGGCATTGGCGATGATCGGTCGCCCGGCGGTGTTCATATAGAGGGTACTGTAGGGGGGATCAGCCTCCGAAGGAGGTTTCGATGCGGACACGTCAGACTTGGCGAACACGTCAGATTTGCGCCGCGCTTTTGGCGGCAGGGGCGATAGCGGCCTTATCGAACGTGTCGGCGAAGGCCGCCCCTTACGAGGGCCGCTGGTGCGCCCAGATGTCGATCGGCCGCGACGCCGTCAGCGAACGTTGTGACCTGCGCACGATCGAGGAGTGCCGCCGGGAGATTGTCGGCGTCGGCGGCCTGTGCGTGCTCAACCCTTATTACAAAGGTCCGAACCGGGACGCGCCGCGCTCACGGCCATCGGATCGGCAGCAGCGCCGCTGAAACATGCGCAACGCCGCCCACAAAAAACAAAACGCCGGAGCGTCTTGGATTACTGACCCTTGGATTACTGACCTTCGGGTTGCTGACTGAAAAGCGAGGCGTGAAATTCGCGGAACGGCTAAACCGTCGCGCCCCTGGCCTTCTCGCGGCGCAGATGCTCGTCGAGACGCGGCATGATCTCGACGAAGTTGCACGGGCGGTAGCGATAATCGAGCTGGTGCACGAGGATATCGTCCCAGGCATCGCGGCACGCGCCGGGCGATCCGGGAACGCAGAAGACATAGGTCGCGCCGGCGACGCCAGCCGTCGCGCGCGTCTGGATCGCGGACGTGCCGATCTTGCCGTGGCTCACCATCATGAACAGCATCGCGAACGCGTCCATGCGTTTCTCGAACAAGGGTTCGACGGCCTCCGGCGTCACGTCGCGGCCGGTGAAGCCGGTGCCGCCGGTGGTGATGACGACGTCGATGTCCGGATCGGCGATCCAGGACTGCACTTGGGCGCGGATGCGCGCCACATCGTCCGGCACGATGGCGCGCCCGGCCAAAACATGACCGGCCTTCTCGATCCGCTCCGCCAGCGTCGCGCCCGATTTGTCATCCGCCATGTCGCGCGTGTCCGACACGGTGAGGACCGCGATCCTGAGCGCGACGAAGGGCCGGCTTTCGTCGATGCCCGCCATGGTCAGAGCTTCGCCTCCGGCGCGAATGTGTTGCAGGCCGCCACCCGGCCTTCTTTCAGGCCGATGGTGAACCAACGCCGCCGCTGCTCCGCGGATCCGTGGGTGAAGGAATCCGGCACCACATGACCTTGCGATTTCCGCTGCAACGTATCGTCACCGATGGCGGATGCGGTTTGCAGCGCGGCCTCGACGTCGCCCGGCTCGATGAGCTGATAGCGCCGATCCGCATGATGCGCCCAGATACCGGCGAAGCAATCCGCCTGCAACTCGACGCGCACCTGGATGCGGTTCGATTCCGCCTGGCTGCCGGCCGCGCGCTGCGCCTGCCGCGCCCGGTCGAGAATGCCGATCTCGTTCTGCACATGATGGCCCACCTCATGGGCGATCACATAGGCCTGCGCGAACCGGCACGCCTCGCCGCTACATCCCCCGAAGCGCCGCTCAAGCTCGGTGAAGAACGAGGTGTCGAGATAAATCTCCCGGCCCGGCGGGCAGTAGAATGGCCCCATGGCGCTTTGCGCCATGCCGCAGGCGTTGGCGGATGTCCTGCCGGAGAACATGACGAGACGGGGCTCGCGATAGGTCCGGCCAGCCTCTTCGAAGACCGTCGTCCATTGCGCATCGGCGCTGCCGAGCACGGCGGACACGAACTTGCCCATCTCGTCCTCAGGCGTGCCCGTGCGGCCCTGCTGCTGGTATTGCTGCGTCGGCCCGCCGCCCGACAGAAGCTCGGCGCCGCCGATCAGGATGCGCGGATCGACCCCGAGCGCCCAGCCCAGCAATCCCAGCGCGACGATCGTACCGATGCCGAGCCCCCCGCGTCCGCCGGGAATTCGGCCGCCTCCACCGCCACCGCGTCGATCGTCAATGTTGTCACTGCGAGGCAGTTGATCCCAACGCATCTCTTTCATTCCGTATGACAAGGGCCGCACGATCGTGCCGCGCCGATGAAGCCAAGTCCATCCGCAAGTGTCGATCCGCAAGTCCATCCGGATGCGAGACCACCCTCTTTATTTAGAACAAGCGTGATCGGGGCCCGAATGGTTTACGAAATGTAACACCAATAACTCCACTTTTATTATCAACTGAATTTTTACTTTGCGACCCCATAGTCCTGCTTGTCGGTTGTAGGTCTCGCGTCTCCGATTGCGTAAACAGAGTTCCAAGTCATGAGTGTGTCGCGTCGCGGGGCGTCTTCGAAGGCGCCCCGCGTCAGTTCCAAAAGCCCGGTTGCCGCAGCGCCTTCGAGTGCCCGCGTCATCGTCGGCAATTGCATCGAGGAACTGGCGAAGCTGCCGGCGGAATCGGTCGATCTCGTGTTCGCCGATCCTCCCTACAATCTCCAGCTTCAGGGCGACCTCAAGCGCCCGGACGATTCCAAGGTCGATGCCGTCGACGATTCCTGGGACAAGTTCGACAGTTTCGCGGCCTACGATCAATTCACCCGCGAATGGCTGTCGGCCTGCCGCCGCGTGCTCAAGCCCGCCGGCACGATCTGGGTGATCGGCTCCTATCACAATATTTTCCGCGTCGGCACGGCGCTCCAGGATCTCGGGTTCTGGATCCTCAATGACGTGGTATGGCGCAAGTCGAACCCGATGCCGAACTTTCGCGGCCGCCGGTTCACCAATGCCCACGAGACGCTGATCTGGGCGACACGCGACGCCGACGCGCGCGGCTATACGTTCAACTACGAAGCCCTCAAGGCCGGCAACGAGGACATCCAGGTCCGCTCGGACTGGACCATCCCGCTTTGCACCGGCGAGGAACGCCTCAAGGGCGACGACGGCAAGAAGCTGCATCCGACCCAGAAGCCGGAGGCGCTGCTGGCGCGGGTGATCCTGTCCAGCTCCCGGCCCGACGACCTGGTGCTCGATCCGTTCAACGGCACCGGAACCACCGGCGCCGTCGCCCGCCATCTCGGACGCCGCTACATCGGGATCGAGCAGGACCCGGCCTATGCCGAAGCCGCGCTCAAGCGCATCGAGGCGGTGGAGCCCTTGGAGGCGCCGACGCTGGTGCCGTTCATGACGCCGCGCGAGGCCCCACGGGTGCCGTTCGCGAGCCTGATCGAGCGCGGGCTGGTTTCGCCCGGCGCCAAGCTCGTCGATGCCCGGAAGCGGCACCGCGCCCTAGTGCGCGCGGACGGCGCGTTGTCTTTCGGCGGAGCGGTCGGCTCGATCCATCGCATCGGCGCGATGGCGCAAGGGCTCGAAGCCTGCAACGGCTGGTCCTATTGGCACGTCGAGACGCCGAAGGGCCTCATCTCGATCGACGCGCTGCGGGCCGAGGTCCGCGCGACGATGGTCCAGGCTTAGGCGCGCTCCTGCCCTCCGTCAGACCCGCATGCGCAAGCACCTTGCGCATGACATTGGGCAGCGCCTCGCCATGCAATTCGTCCTGGGACACGAAGCGCATCCCGTTCGGGGCCTTCATACGCGCCGACACCGCCGCGACGAACACCGTCTGCCGCATCGGAAAATGAGTGAAGGCATGCTCCACATGACCGGGCAGCCGGCGCCAATCCGCCTTTAGAGGCGCTTGCGCCAACGCTCCTTCCTGATCGAAATCATGCGTCCAGGCCGTGCTCGGCACCTCGGCCATGCCACCGAGCAAACCCTTATCCGGGCGGTTCCGCAGCAAAACGGCGCCATCGGCGCGGATCACGACGAAAGACGCGCCAAAGCGCATCCTGCCCTCCGCCTTGGGGGTCTTGCGCGGAAAGGTCTCCGCGTCACCACGCCGGCGCGCCACGCAAGACGCGTCCCAGGGACACAGGACGCAGGCCGGATTCTTCGGGGTGCAGATCGTGGCGCCGAGGTCCATCATGGCTTGGGTGAAATCGCCCGGCCGCTCGTCGGGCACGAGACCCGCGGCGTGCAGACGGATCGCCGCCTTACCGGCCGGCAGCGGCGTCTCCACCGCGAACAGGCGCGCGACCACCCGCTCGATGTTGCCGTCGATCGCCACCGCGCGCCGGTCGAAGGCGATGGCGGCGATGGCAGCGGCCGTATAGGCACCGATGCCCGGCAAGGTCAGCAGCGCCGCCTCGTCGTCCGGAAATCGCCCGCCATGTCGTTCGACGATCGCGCGCGCGCAGGCATGGAGGTTGCGCGCCCGCGCGTAATAGCCAAGCCCCGCCCAGGCCCGCAGCACGTCGTCGAGTTCGGCGGCGGCGAGCGCGGCCACATCCGGCCAACGGTCGAGGAATTTTGCGAAATAAGGCCCGACCGCCTTCACGGTGGTCTGCTGGAGCATGATCTCCGACAACCAGACGGCGTAGGGGTCCGCCCGCGTGCCCGCCAAGGCACGCCAGGGGAGAACGCGCCGATGGCGGTCGTACCAGGCCAGCAAGGCGCGCGGGTCGGGCGGCATAACCGCTCCGGCCGTCGGCTTTCGTCGCCGGAGCGAGCCTGTTACCGTCATGCTTTCCGATGTGGCAGAGCCCGTTGCGATGAACAAGCCCCGCCCCGCCCGCTCCCTCGCCGACCTGACCCAGGCACTGATGGCCGACGCGTTCGCCCGCCAGGGCTTCGCCTCGCGGGAGATCGTCACCCGCTGGCCCGAGATCGCGGGCGCGCAGATCGCGGCCTTCGCCGAGCCGGTGAAGATCCAATGGCGCCGGGTCCCGGATGGCGAGCCGCCCGTGCCCGCAACCCTGATCCTGCGGGTCCAGGGACCGGCGGCCATCGAGATCCAGCACCAGTCGGCCGTGATCCTCGAACGGGTCAACCGCTTCTTCGGCTGGCAGGCCATCGGCAAGATTGCGCTGCGGCAGGCGCCGCTCACTCAGAAGCCGACGAAATCGCGCCCGCAACGCGATGCCGCCGCCGAGGCCCGCGTCGCGGAGACCTTGACCGATGTCGCGGACGACGACCTGCGCCGAGCGCTCAGCCGCCTGGGCGCGGCGGTCAAACGAACGTGAGCGTCTTTCGAAGCCCGCTCCGCTTGGCAGGCTTGGCGAAAGGGCCTTCGAATGCCACATTCGCCCGGCAATGGAACTTCAAGGCGACTTGAACGGCGCACCTTAGAATCGGCGCGTCGCGAAACGGAGTATGCAGGTGATTTCACGCAGGCAATTCATCGCTGGCACCAGTGCGCTGGCGATCGGCGCGGCCCTCTTCAATGTCGCCGGCCTCGGTCAGGCGCTGGCCCAGCAGGCGAGCGTCTCGATGGACGCCCTGCTGAAACCCGGCCCCCTGGAAGAGCACGCCCAAGGCAGCGAAAACGCTCCGGTCACGATCGTCGAATACGCATCCATGACCTGTAGCCACTGCGCCACGTTCCACAACCAGACCTATCCCGAGCTTCGGAAGCGCTACATCGAGACCGGCAAGGTCCGCTACATCCTGCGCGAGTTCCCGTTCGATCCGCTGGCCGCCGGCGCCTTCATGCTGGCCCGCTGCGCCGGCGCGGACCGCTATCATCCGATGATCCAGACATTGTTCAGCCAACAGCAGCAATGGGTGGTGCAAAAGCCGATCGATCCGCTGTTCGCGATCGCCCGGCAAGCCGGATTTTCCCGCGAGAAGTTCGACGCCTGCCTGAGCGATCAGAAGATGCTGAACGCTATCGAGGAGGTGCGCAATCGCGGCGCCAAGGAGTTCGGCGTCAATTCAACGCCCACGTTCTTCATCAACGGCCAACGCTTCAGCGGCGCGATGAGCATCGAGCAGATGGCCGAGGTGATCGATCCACTGATCAAGAGCTGAGCGCGCCGTCCACAGAGCGCAGGCAGCAACGATCGGAGCCCGCCTCGGCGGGCTCTTTCTCGTCCGAAACTGATATATTCGCCTTGAAAATGTGATTCGCGACTCATGATCGTCACGCACCGATCTGAAGGGACACAAGCCGTGAATGACGCCGCACCGATCGGCGCATTTCGTGCGATTTCAGCTCGATAAGCCGTTCAAAATCGAATTTTTACGGCGTTTTGGATGCGCGTTATCGCCACTTTTGCGTCCTACGTCACCGAACCCGTGCATCGACCAGCAATCAGCGCGGGATAACCGCCGCCACGCGGTTGCCGCGATGCCCGAGCCGGGGCCATTCTCCGCCCGATCGGCGCCCGGTCCCGACTTTTGGGCCTGTGGCCCCGCAATGTGGAATTGAAACAGCGATGAAGCTCACCCGCCTGCGCCTCCTCGGCTTCAAGTCCTTCGTGGAACCCACGGATTTCCTGATCGAACCGGGCCTGACCGGCGTCGTCGGGCCGAACGGTTGCGGCAAGTCCAACCTCGTCGAAGCGCTGCGCTGGGTCATGGGCGAGACCTCGCACAAGTCGATGCGCGCCGCCGAAATGGACGACGTGATCTTCTCCGGCACCAACAACCGGCCCGCGCGCAACATGGCCGAGGTGTCGATGCAGATCGACAACGACGCCAAGGATGCGCCGGCGCAGTTCAACGAATATGACACGCTGGAGGTGGCGCGCCGGATCGAGCGCGAAAAGGGCTCCGCCTACCGCATCAATGGCCGCGACGTGCGCGCCCGCGACGTGCAGGTCCTGTTCGCCGACGCCTCCACCGGCTCGCGCTCGCCAGCCCTCGTCCACCAGGGCCGCATCGGCGAGATCATCCAGGCCAAGCCGCAACAGCGCCGCCGCGTGCTGGAAGAGGCCGCCGGCATTTCGGGCCTGCATGCCCGCCGCCACGAGGCGGAATTGCGCCTTCGTGCCGCCGAAACCAACCTTCAGCGCGTCGAGGACGTGGTCAAACAGCTTTCCAGCCAGATCGACGCGCTCAAGCGGCAGGCGCGGCAGGCGGTGCGCTACAAGGCCGTCGCCACCGACATCCGCAAAGCCGAGGCCACACTGTTCCATCTGCGCTGGATCAATGCCCAGGCTGAAGTCGCCGATTCCGAGCGCGCGCAGGACCTGAGCGTGCGGGCCGTGGCCGAGGCCACCATCGCTCAGACCGAAGCCGGTCGGGTTCGGGACGAGGCCGCCGAGGCCGTGCCGCCCCTGCGCGAGGCTCACGCCCGCACCGGCGCGGCGCTCCAGCGTCTCGTGATCGCCCGCGACGCCCTTGAGGCCGAAGAGGTCCGGGCGCGGGAGCGCATTGCCGAGCTGGACCGGCAATTGGCGCAGCTCGACGTCGATCTCGCCCGCGAGAAGACCCTCGCCACCGACGCCGAGGCCGCTCTGGCCCGCCTGGCCGAGGAAGAGGCGGGCCTGTCGCGAGAGGTCGAGACCAACGCCACACGACGCGCCGACGCCGACCGCAACGTGGCGGAAGCCGATGCCATCGTCAGCGCCGCCGAGAAGGAATTCTCGGAGCTGACCGGCGCCATCGCCGATCTCACCTCGAACCGCAACCGCCTGACGGCCGCCGTCCGCGACCAGTCGCAGCGAATGGAGCGGATCGAGGCCGAGTTGACCAATATCGAATCCGGGCTCGTGGCCGCGACATCCAGCCAGCCCGATCTCGCCGGCCTCTCCGAGGCCATGGAGCAGAGCCAGAGCGCGGCCGCCGAAGCCGAGCAGGCCGCGCTTGCGGCCGAGGGCGCCCATGCCGAGGCGCGCGGCGCCCTTGAAACCGCGCGCGGACCGCTGGCGGAGGCGGAGCGCCACGCCCAGCGGCTCGACACCGAGGCCAAGACGCTGCGCAAGCTGCTCTCGGTCGAGACAAAGAACATGTGGCCGCCGGTGATGGACAACGTCACCGTCGAAAAGGGCTACGAACTGGCCCTGGGCTCCGCGCTCGGCGACGATCTCGATGCGCCGGTCGATCCCTCGGCGGCGCTGCGCTGGACCGGTGCCGCCATCGCATCGGACGATCCGACGCTTCCGGAGGGCGCGCGGGCGCTGTCCAGTTTCGTCCAGGCGCCCCAGGAATTGGCGCGCCGCCTCGCCCAGATCGGCGTGGTCGAGAGCAAGGACCAGGGCGCCCGGCTCGTCGCCTCGCTCAGGCCCGGCCAGCGTCTCGTAACCCGCGACGGCGATCTGTGGCGTTGGGACGGTTTCGCCGTGGACGCCCATGCGCCGACCGGCGCCGCCCGCCGCCTCAAGGAGCGCGCGCGGCTGGCCGATATCGACGCCGAACTTGCTGCGGTGCGCGGCGATGTCGAGACCCGGCGCATGGCCGTCGAACAGGCCAAGACAGCGCTGTCGGAGGCGGCCGCCGCCGAAACCGCGGCCCGCGAGGCTTGGCGCGCCGCCCAGCGCGCGGCCGAGGCGGCCCGCAACCAGCATGGCAACGCCGAGCGCGAGGTGGCCCGCAACGCGGCCCGCATCTCCGCGCTGGAGGAAGCCAAGACCCGGCTGGCGGCCCAGGGCGACGAAGCGCGCGCCGCTCGCGAGGAGGCCGAGACCGGCCTTGGCGCCCTGCCCCCTTCGGCTGAACTGGAGGAGAAACTGGCAGCCGTCCGCACCGACATCGAGGGCAAGCGAAGCCGGCTGGCCGAGGTTCGCGCCGAAGCCCAGGCCTTGGCGCGCGAGGCCGACGGAGCCAACCGGCGCTTGCAGGCGATTGCCGGCGAGCGAGCCGCATGGACCGAACGCCGGAGTGGCGCCCAGGCGCAGATCGGCTCCCTGGAGGCCCGCCATCAGGAAGCGACCATCGCGCGCGCCGAGCTCGACAATACACCTGAGGTCTTCGCCGAGAAGCGACAGGCCATGATCG
>Ga0182743_1000931_pt1 | contig 31543 bp, 27 predicted proteins | sample eDN3rd30CKraftOP_FD_128522 | JGI IMG/M metagenome (GOLD analysis project Ga0182743, IMG submission 128522) | Enriched Organic Plus compost microbial communities from Emeryville, California, USA - eDNA 3rd pass 30_C Kraft OP (version 2) (version 2) ... | reverse complement strand
CGACTTCGTGACCATCCCGATCACCGACTTCGAGCGCTCTCGCGCCTTCTACCGGGATACCCTCGGCCTCGAAGAGGGCAAGCGGTGGGGCGAGATGCCCGCCATCGAGTTCGAGACCGGCAACCTGACCATCGCGATCATGGACCCGACCGCCTTCGGCCAGCAGTTCCAGACCGCCGGCGGCAGCAGCGTCGTGCTCCAGGTCGAAGATTTCGAGAAGGCCAAGGAGGAACTCGAGAACGAGGGCGTGGAGTTCGTGACCGACACCATCGACAGCGGCGTCTGTTACCAGGCGTACTTCAAGGACCCCGACGGAAACGTCCTGGGCATCCACCGGCGATACGCCGCCTGAATGCCATCGCAGGCGCGAAATCGCTAGCCTGCAAGGCCACCCCGGAGGGGTGCGAGAGTGGTTGAATCGGGCAGTCTCGAAAACTGTTGTGCGCTTCGGCGTACCGTGGGTTCGAATCCCACCCCCTCCGTTCACAAACAGCATCTGGGAAGCCTCGAAACGCCCGGCTCGGATAGGCTTCCCTCCTCCCGGAGAGGTGTCCGAGCGGCTTAAGGAGCGCGATTGGAAATCGCGTGGGCGGGATCTCTCGCCTCGTGGGTTCGAATCCCACCCTCTCCGCCTTCTGGCTGCGCCTCGCGCACGCCAGACGCACTGAGCGCTGCGCGCCAGAACGGTTCAGTCGTCGGTGGTACCCGACGCTCGATGGGGTCGAGGCGCTCCGGGCTCTGGTTCAGCGGCGCGCCGCGAAGAAGTCCCTGAGCAGGTCCCCGCACTCGTCGGCGAGGAGGCCCGACCGGACCTCCGGCCTGTGGTTCAGGGCCGGGTCGTTCAGGACGTGGGCGATCGAGTCGACCGCCCCGGCCTTGGGATCCGTCGCGCCGTAGACGACCCGGGGAATCCTGGCGAGGACGATCGCGCCCGCACACATCGTGCACGGCTCGAGCGTGACGTAGAGGGTGGTCCTGGGGAGGCGCCAGCCGCCCAAGCGGGCCGCCGCCTCGCGGATCACGATCAGTTCGGCGTGGGCGGTGGGGTCCCCGTCCGCCTCGCGACGGTTTCCCGCCGCGGCCAGGACCTCGCCGTCCCGTTCGATCACCGCGCCGATCGGCACGTCGCCGTGGCTTTCGGCGTCCCTGGCGGCGGCGATCGCCTCCCGCATGAAGGCCTCGTCGCCGAATTCCTGTTCCGAGATCACCGGATCAGGGTAAGTCATGGGGCAGGGCGGGAACGGCCGCGAGCAACCCTTGGGCTCCGGCGGTGTTCTAATTCGAGCCGGACCTCCTCCGGCCCACGCCTTGATCCGAAAAGCCCACCTCAGCCTTCTTGCCTTCACCGCGATGGTGGCCGCCCTGACCGCGGCGACCGTCCTGTTGCCCGCCCCCGCTCCCGCCGAGGACGGACCGCCGCCCGCCACCGTGGCCGGGGAGCCGGTCACGATGACCGGCGATGGCGAAGCCGCGGTCGCCGGCGAGGTCCTGGTCGCCTTCGAAGGCGAGGCGGTTCCGCGCGAGGTACCGATCGCCGAGAGCGCCGACCCGGCGACCGTCGCCGAGAACATCGAGGAGTCACGCGAAGTGCGCTACGCGATCCCGAACTACATCGCCAGCACGTCCGGCTGGTTCCCCAACGACCCCGGGGTACAGCCCGGCCGGAAAGGCCCCCGGGCCGGCTGGAGGAACAAGCAGTGGAACTTCCTGCAGTCGCGGGCCGGCGTCAACGCGGTCCGGGCCTGGCAGCACCTCCGCAAGGCCGGGCGGCCCGGTGCGGCCGGCGTCAAGGTGGCGGTCCTGGACACCGGCATCGCCTACCGCAGGTACGGCCGCGCGTTCCGGCGCAGCCCCGACTTCGGTCCCAATCGCTTCGTGCGCGGATACGACTTCGTGGCCGATGACCGCTTCCCCCTCGACATGAACGGACACGGCACCCACGTCGCCTCGACGATCGGCGAGCAGACCAACAACGGTCGCAGCCTCACCGGCATCGCGTACCGCGCCCGGCTCATGCCGGTCAGGGTCATGGACGCGAACGGGGACGGCAGCACGTCCGACATCGCCGCCGGGATCCGCTGGGCGGCCCGCCACGGCGCCCGCGTCATCTCGATGTCGCTGAACTTCGCCTGCGGCGTGAGCGTCCCGCCGGTCGAGGAGGCGCTCCGCTACGCCGCCCGGTCGGGAGCCGTCCTGGTCGGTTCCTCCGGCAACCGCGGCAGGGAGACCTGCCCCTCGCTTCCCGCGACGTCCCCGGTCGTCATCTCGGTCGGCGGGACCACCGAGTCCGGCTGCGTCGCGACATACAGCTTCAAGAGCGAGAAGATCGACATCGCCGCCCCGGGCGGCGGCCAGGACCAGCCCGGCTGCCCCTGGACCTCCCGGAACCGGTCGATCTTCCAGGTGAGCCTCATCGCCCGCGACCCGACCTGGTTCGGCATCGAGCGGGGATGGGTCGGAACCTCGATGGCGGCGGCCCACGTCGCCGGGGCGGCCGCAGCGGTGATCGCGTCGGGCGTGCTCGGGGACAAGGCGGGTCCGCGCCGCGTGGCCGCCCGCCTCTACGACACCGCGCGTCTCCCGGCGTGGGCGGCATCCGACCCCGCCTCCGGCTTCGGAGCCGGGATCGTCAATGTGGGACGGGCCACCAACCCCGCCGTCCGGACCGACTGACCTAGAACTCGGCCAGCACCGACTCGAGCTCCCCGACCACGTCGCCCGCGAGCTTGACCTCCGCCCGGTCGTCCCACGAGGTCGGGCCCTGGGTAACCAACGCCACCTTGCCGCCGGCCGAGGCGGTCACCTCCGGCAGGGCGGCGACCGGATACACCTCGAGCGAGGTCCCGATGCAGATCATCAGGTCCGCGGACGCGGCCAGGCGCTGGGCCCGGTCGAACGCTTCGACCGGGAGCATCTCGCCGAAGAGGACCACGTCGGGCTTGAGCGGCTCCCCACATTCACAGAGCGGCACCCCGTCCGGTGAGGTTTCGATCATGGCCGTGACCCGGTCGATCGGCGCCGAGTAACCGCAGGCCAGGCACGAGGAGGTCTCGATCGTTCCGTGAAGCTCGATCGGGTCGGCGGTTCCCGCCTTGCGATGAAGCATGTCGATGTTCTGGGTGACCACGGCGTCGAGATGACCGCCTCGCTCGAGCTCCACCAGCGCCCGGTGGGCGCCGTTCGGACGCTTGTCGGTGAGGATGGCGAACCGCTGGCCGTAGAAGTTCCAGAACCGGGCCGGGTCGCGGCGCCACGCGTCGATGTGGGCCACCTCCATCGGATCGACGTTCGCCCAGAGCCCGGTGCCCGGCGATCGAAAGTCGGGAATCCCCGAGGGAACCGAGATGCCCGCACCGGTCAGGGCGACGACCGAGTCCGCCCCGTCGATCAGCCGCGCGAGCCTCGCGGCGGGGGTTTCTCCTTCGCCGCTCAGGTGGTGCGGGCGATGTAGACGCTGCAGGGGGCGTGGTGCGAGACCTTGTTCGGCACCGAGCCCAGCAGGAAGCGCCGGGCACCGGTCATGCCCTTGTTGCCGACCACGATCAGGTCGGCGTTCGTCTCCTCCGCGACACCGAGGATGGCGTCGGCCGGATCCCCGTCGAGGGGATGGCGGTGAACCTCCACGCCGTAGTCGGCCGCGATCGACGCCGCCGTCTCGAGCGCGAAGTTCACGTCCTCCCGGGGTCCGAATTCGTGGGCCACGTCCGCGGGGGCTCCGCTCCGTTCCTCCTCGGTCCGGCGGGTGGGAACGGGCTCGTAGGCGCTCACCACCTCGAGGACCGCGCCGGACATCTGCGCCAGCGCCGCTGCCTGACGGATCGCCTCCCGGGCCGAATCCGATCCATCGGTACCGACAACAATTCGCTTGAACAGGGACATTGGTCTCCGATCGTCGTGGACGGTCACCGGCATCCTACCCCGGCCTATCTGGGAAACTCCTGCTTTGGCAACCCCTCGAAGTCGGCCCCGAAGATCTCGGTGGGGGTGGAGGCCAGCTGAATCGCCCCGATCACCACGGAGGCGAGCAGGAAGACGCAGATCACGATCATGAGGATTCTCCAGTTGGCCGGCACGAACCGCAGCGTAGAAGAATGTGGCTCAACATGACACCGGGAGCGGGAAGATGAACGATTCGAAAACTGTTCCGGACGGCCTGGTCGAGGTGGCCGAGAACGTCTGGCTGCTGGCCGGGGACCTCAAGGGCGCGATGAACATCTACTTCGTGCGCGGACCCGAGGGCGAGATCATCCAGTTCGACGCGGGCACCAGCTCCATGAAGGGGAAGTGCCGCCGGGTCATCCGGGAGTTCGGCGGGATCGACCGGGTCGTGCTCGGCCACGCGCACGCGGACCATCGCGGAACCGCCCCCGGGCTCGGGGTACCCGTGTACTGCCACCCGGACGAGGTCGCGGACGCCACCTCCGAAGCGTCGATCGCGCCCTACATGCACCTCAAGGAACTCGAGTTCGCCCCGGTGCGCTGGATCTACCCCTACCTCCTCCGGCGCTGGGACGGCGGCGCCGTGGAGATCGCGGGGACCGTCGAGGAAGGCGACACCGTCGCCGGCTTCGAGGTGATCCACTTCCCCGGTCACGCCCCCGGACTGATCGGGCTCTGGCGCGAATCGGACCGGGTGGCACTGGTCAGCGACACGGTGTACTTCGTGGACTCCGCCAGGCTGCGTCCGCTACCCGAGGGCGAGGCATCGGTGCCCCACCCCGCCTGGGCGTGGGACCACCAGCGCGCCAAGGAGTCCGTGCGCAAGCTGGCGGCGCTCGAACCCAGGGTGGTTGCCGCCGGCCACGAGCACCCGCTTCGTGGCGACGACCTGAGCGACGTGCTGCTGCGGGCGGCGGACAAGTACTGATCCGGACCGGATGCTCGCCACCTGGGCAATCGCACTGATCGTCATCGCCGCCTCGGTCGCTCTGGGGCGGGCGATCACGAGAGCCTGCGGCCGGGATCGCTGGACGGGGGTGGAACCGGCGGTCGGCTACGCCGCGATCATGACCGTCGAGGGTCTCCTGGCCCGGATCCCGGGCAACCGCGAGGCGCTGATCGCGGGACTCGTCCTGCTGGCCGCCTTCACCGTCTGGACGCTCCGCCGCCCCAGGCGGGAAGACCTTCCGGACTCGCCCCTGGTGTGGGTGGCCGCTCTCGTCGCGGTCGCGCTGTGCACGATCCCCTTCGTGGTCTCGGGCCGCTGGGGCCTGCTCGGCATGGGCTACAACAACGACCTGGGCCTGCACCTGGCCTGGGCGGAGTGGCTCCGGTCCGGGTTCGGGACCGAACCCAGCGACGGCTACCCCCTCGGTCCGCACGGTCTCGTCGCCTCGCTGTCCTTCCTTCCCGGAGCCGGGCTCGGCACGGCGTTCATGGGACAGGTCATGGCGATCATCGCGCTGACCGCCATGACCGGCTACGCGGCGGTCGAGCGGCTCGGCCGCTGGCGGCGGCTCCTGGCGGCCGTGCTGGTCGCGCTGCCGTACCTGATGGCTTCCTACTACGCCCAGGCCGCCTTCAAGGAACTGGCCGCGGCGATGTTCCTGCTCGCGTTCGTGATCATGCTTCCACGGATCGCGCCTCCCCGCGGCCGGAAGGCCCTGATCCCGGCGCTGGTCCTGCTGGCAGGCATCGTTTTCACCTACAGCTTTCCCGGGCTGGCCTGGCCGGTCGCGGCCCTGGCCGCATGGCTCATCGCCGATCCGGGCTTCCGCCACGCGATCCGGCCGGCCGCGATCCTGGCCCAGCTGCGGCGCCCCGCCGTGGCACTCGGCCTGCTCGGCTTCCTGGCAGTCCTGGCCGTCCTCGCCTTCATCGGGCCTTTCGGCTTCGGCGACGCCTTCTCCGAGGTAGCGACCAGCGACGCGTTCGGCCCCGTGTCCGTGATCGAGGGCCTCGGCCTATGGCTCACCTCCGACTACCGGCTGGCGGGCACCGAGGACACCCCCGTTCCCGGGCTGCTCGGAGCCATCGGCGTCCTCGCGCTTCTCGTCGCCCTCTGGTGGTGGGCGAAGCAGCCCCGCTCGCCCTACCCGCTCGCCTTCCTCGCGAGCGCGTTCATCTACCTGGTCTCGCTCCCCTGGGTCGGGGACTACTCGCTGGCCAAGGCGCTCGTCATCGCGTCCCCCCTGACCATGGTGGTGATCCTCACCGCCCTCCTCAGCGGACCCGCCGGGGGCTGGAAGCCGAGCCAGGGAATGGACTTCGGCGCCTGGGTCACGCTGAGCGCCCTGTTCGTCGTCGGAGCCTTCGCCTCGAGCTTCCTCGTGCTCCGGGACGCGTCCGTGTCCCCCGAGGGGCACGCGCGCGAGCTCGGCGCCTTCCGCGAGATCCTGGACGGGAAGACCGTCCTGTACGCGGACCAGGACCGCTTCGCCCCCTACTACCTGGCCGGCGCGCGAGTCAGCGTCCCGCTGGCCGAGTTCCCGGATCCGAAGGTCGTCGAGAACCCGAAGAAGCCGTTCCAGGGCGAGGGCGGCCAGGGAGTCATCGACCTCGACTCCTTCGATGCCTCCACCTTCCAGCAGCACGAATACGTGATCACGAGCGCGGGCGCCTTCCGGAGCAGCGCGCCGCCGTTCCTCGAGGAGGTCGCCCGTACCGACTCGTACATCCTCTGGAAGCGGGTCGGTGAAGCGGTGAACCGTCCCATCCTGAGCGAGCTCACCCTGCCCGCCCGTCTGGCGGATTGCTCCTATGGGGGCGGGAAGTACTTCTCGACCGAGGTCGAGGGCACCGCCACGATCATGCCCCCGACGGTGCTCGCGCTCCGCGACGAATGGAGTCCCTCGCCCGACCTCGGGCCGGGCGAGTCGGCGAGCCTGACGCTGGATCTCACCCCCGGCCTGTGGCTGCTCTCGCTCCAGTACTTCACGCCGCAAGGGTTCAAGCTGACCACCGACCAGGGCTTCAAGCGCGGATTCCCGCCGGCGATCGACGGGCAGCGGCTCGCCAACATGGATACCGGCAGCAACGGACTCTTCTGGCCGGCGGGGGCGATCGAGGTGAAGAAGGCGGGGCCGGTCGAGATAACGATCAAGGCCAAGGACCCGACCCCGCTCCAGCGACTGACCGGATACTCGCGCAAGACGAAGCTCGGCCGACTCGCGGCGATGAAGGGGGGCGGCCGCGACCGCGTCGAGATGAACCAGATCTGCAACCAGTGGGTCGACTTCTTCCGCCGGGTGCCGGTTTCCCGGTTCCGTGAGAACGACACTCCCCGCAAGGCGAGGGACCGCGAGCGCCGCGTCCGCGAGGCGAAGCGGTTCAACCGGGTGCAGGGCGACGGCATCGTCGGGAACTGACCCGAACCGGCCCGGAACTGGCTCTTTCACGGCGAGTTCACGAACCGGTGATGGCACCGGAGTAACGTGAACTCCCGATGACGGACCCCGGACCGCAGGACGCATCCCCCGAGACCCTCGTGCCACCCGACCCCCACGTGGTGGTCCTGTTCGGTGCCACCGGCGACCTCTCGAAGCGAAAGCTCCTTCCCGGCCTGTTCCACCTCGACCGTGCCGGACATCTCTCCGACTGCCGGATCGTCGGTACCTCCCTGGAAACCATCGACACCGCCGCCTTCCGACGGATGGCGCTCCAGGCCTGCGAGCAGTTCGGCCGGGGACAGTTCACGAAGGACGAGTGGCACAAGTTCGAACGGAGGCTTTCCTACGTGCCCGGATCGGCCGGTCCGTCCGGGCTGGCCGACGCGGTCTCCCGGGCCCAGGACGAGATCGGGGAACCGTCCCGTCTCCTCCACTATCTCAGCGTCCCGCCCAGGGCGGCGACCGGCGTGGTCCGCCTCCTGGGTGACGCCGGACTGGTCGAGCGGTCCCGGATCATCATGGAGAAGCCGTTCGGGGTGGACCTGGCCTCGGCCCGGGAGCTGAATGCCGAGGTCCACAAGGTGTTCGAGGAGGAACAGATCTTCCGGATCGACCACTTCCTCGGCAAGGAAGCGGCACTCAACATCCTGGCCCTCCGCTTCGCCAATGGTCTGTTCGAACCGATCTGGAGCCGTAACTTCATCGACCACGTCCAGATCGACGTCCCCGAGACGCTCGGCATCGAGGGGCGGGGCGCCTTCTACGACGAAACGGGCGCGTTCCGCGACATGGTCGTGACGCACCTGTTCCAGGTGCTGGCCTTCGTGGCGATGGAACCGCCGGTCGAGCTCGCCCCGACCGCGATCACGGTGGAGAAGAACAAGGTCTTCCGCTCGATGAAGGGCATCCGCCCGGAGGACGTGGTCCGGGGCCAGTACGCCGGCTACCGGGACGAACCCGGGGTGCGACCGGAGTCGGATACCGAGACCTTCATCGCCCTCAAGTGCCGGATCGACAACTGGCGCTGGTCCGGGGTCCCCTTCTACCTGCGGACCGGCAAGCGCATGGCGGAGGGCGGCCGGATCATCTCGATCGCCTTCAGGGAACCGCCGAAGAGCATGTTCCCGGAGGGATCCGGCGTGGGGCGCAAGGGACCCGACCACCTGACGTTCGACCTCGACGAATCCTCGCGGGTCTCGCTCTCCTACTACGGCAAGCGGCCCGGCCCGGGGATGTTCCTCGACAAGCTGAGCATGCAGTTCTCGCTGAACGAGCTCGGGATCGCCGGGGACACGCTGGAGGCGTACGAACGCCTGATCCGGGACGCGATGGGTGGCGACCACACCCTCTTCACCAACGCCGTCGGCATCGAGGAGCTATGGAACACCTCCGCCCCGCTGCTCGAGAACCCGCCCGAGGCGCTCAACTACGACCAGGGTTCCTGGGGGCCGGACGAGATCCACCGTCTGATCGAGCCGAACCGCTGGCGCCTCCCCTTCCAGCGTCGCTGGCGAGGCTGATCATCGTCCCGACCCGTTGACCCCCGTCAGGATGACGGCGGATCGAGCACGAGGATCGTGGCGCGGCCGTCCGGCCGGATCGGCTTGTCCTCGGTCGCGAGGTGGATCTTGGCCGGCATGGTCCCGGTGGGCGGGATGACGGCAGCCACCGCGATCGACCCCTCTGGGGCCCGCTCCTCGGGACCGATCACCTTGAGCGGTTCCCCGGCCGACAGACGTCGCTGGACCTCGGACTCGGTGTCCCCGTCGTGGAAGAGCTCGAGGGCCTCGGACTCGACCACCGGGGCCCGGTCCGACGGCGAACGCCGGCGATAGACCTGGTTGGCGTGGTGGAGTTCGGCCAGCTGGAACGAGAGCAACTGGTTGAGGCTGTCGTCGTCGCTCACCACGGCGAAGGCGGACACGTCCTCGAGCGGGGAATCGGCCGAGTCGTCCTCGGGGTCGAGCGGACCCCCGAACGAGGTGATCCCCCGCTCGGCGGCGGCCCGGGCCTCGTCCTCGCTTTCGGTCCACACCCTGACCTCGGCCCCGGCCCTCGACAGGCCCTCCCCGATCGTGAGCGCCCAGGGCGGCGCGCCAACCAGGAGCAGCGTCGGTTTGTGCTCGCCGGACAGGCCCAGGACCCCGGCCAGCCACGGGGTCACCACCGCCGAGTAGAAGACGGTTCCGACGATGATCAGGAAGGTGACCGGGATGATCATCTCCGCGCCCGGAACGTTCTGCTCGGTCAGGTCGAGGCCGAAGGCGGATGCCGTCGAGGCGGCGACGATCCCGCGCGGGGCCATCGAAGCGAAGAAGACCTTCTCCCTCCAGCCGAACGGCAACCCGACCAGGGTCAGGACCGCGAGCGGGCGGGCGACGAAGATCAGGGCCGCGATGACCAGCAGCCCCTTCCAGCCGAGGTCGACCACCTGGTCGACCTCCACGTTGGCCGCCAGCAGCACGAAGAGGATGCCGACCAGGATCGGGACCAGGGTTTCCTTGAACTCGGCCACCTGATCGATCCGGACGCGGTGCTGGTTGGCGAGGGCGACACCCATCACGATGGTCGCCACGAGCCCGGAGTCGGCGAGGATCGTGTCGGACACCGCAAAGGAGGCGACCACGACCATCAGGGTCGCGGCGACCTTGTCGCGGCCGGCAAGGCGCCTGGTGCCGAGGATCGGGAACATCAGGATGGCGGCCGCGACGCCGACCACCGTGCCCACCGCCAGCGAGGCGAACAGCTCGATCAGGTCGAACTCGCCACCGGTGCCCTCCGTGAACGAGCCGAAGACGACGACGGCGATGATCGCCCCGATCGGGTCGATCAGGATCCCCTCCCACTTCAGGACGCGTCGCACCTTCTGGGTCGGCCCGATGAAGTCGAGGATCGGCAGGACCACCGTCGGGCCGGAAACGATGACGGTGGCCCCGATCAGGATCGCGATCGGGTGGGGCACGTCGAGGAGCAGAGCGATCGAGACGCTGGCGACGAACCAGGTGATCACGACTCCGATCGTGATCAGCCGGATCACCGCTCCCCGCACCCCCGACCCGAGTTCCTCGCGCTTCAGGCCGAGCGCACCCTCGAACAGGATGATGCCGACGGCGATCTGGACCGCCGGCGAGAGCGCCTCCCCGAGTAGATCCTCGGGGTCGACGAGACCCAGTCCCGAGACACCGACCACGACGCCGACGATGAGGAGCGGGACGATCGGCGGCACCCGCATCCAGGTCGCCGAGAGGCGGGCCAGAACCGAGAGGACGACGACGAGGCTCAGGCCCAGCAGCGCTTCATCCATCGTTCCTCCTCGGCCTCAGGTTGGAGACGATCGCGGCGACCACGGTCACTACGTAGATCTGGCCGATCAGCGCCTCGGCGGCGGTCAGCGACCGCCCCAGGTTCGTGGCCGGCGTGAAATCGCCCATCCCCACGGTCGTGACCGTGGTCAGGCTGTAATAAAGGTAGTTGTTCGTGGTGCCCGCAGACTCGCCCTGTTCGAAGAACGGGTCGCCGGTGATCGCCGTGATCGCGCCAAGTGCTGCGGCGAATCCGAGACACATCAACAGGTAGATGCACAGTACGCCCATCATCGTGTGGAGCGTGATACCTCCGCGCTCCTTCACCTGACGCACGAGGCCGAAGCCGATCACCGGGGTCGCGATCACGACCAGAGCAAACGTCGCGACCCGGACGTAGTTCCCGCTCAGCGACGTGGACAGTGCCGTCTGGATCCAGGCCGCGAGGATGATCGCCAGGAACAGGACCACCACCGGAACCCAGACCCGCTGGCCCGGGTGGGCCGCCCGGAGCGAGGCGAACAGGGCGAGCGCCTGAAGGTTCAGCGCGATCAGCACCGCCCACCGGCCGTCCGACGACGCCATGACGAAGATCATCGAGGCGAGGATCAGGACGAGTGCCAGCCCGTACCGCTCCTCCCCCGTGTGAAGCAGCCGGGTCAAGTCCCCGATTCCACATCTTTCAGCTTGATGTCGGTGACCACGGTCGTCTGCGGGTTCGCCACCCGTCCGGCCGGAATCGAGGGATCGTTCGCGAGGAGCCTGGCGAGTGCCTCCTCCTTGCCGTCCCCCGTCACGAGGAACATCACCCGGCGGGCCCGGTCGATCGCCTTGTAGGTGAGGGACATGCGCCTCGTCCCCTGATACTCCCCGCTCGTGACCGCCACCTGACGGTCCTTCACGTCCAGGATCGGGTCGTCCGGAACGAGCGAGGCGGTGTGGCCATCGGGACCGAGCCCGAGGTGCACGAGGTCGAAGCGATCCGGCAACGAGTACTCGTACCCGGCCGCCGCCGAGACGAGGTCGTCGTCGCCGACCGGCATCGGCCGGATCGCCGCCTGGCAGACCAGCGGCAGCGTCAGGACCAGGTGCGTGAGGTTCCGCTCGGGACTACCGGTCGGCGCGATCCGCTCGTCGACCTGGAAGAGCGAGGTCTTCGACCAGTTGAGCCGGCTCTCGGAGAGGAGCTCCAGCATCCGCCAGGGCGTCGTGCCACCGCTGACGGCGAAGTTAAAACGCCCGCGGTCGGCGATCGCGGCCTCCGCGGTCAGCTCGACGATCCGGGCGGCCTCGACGGCCGCCGCCTCGGCGTCGTCGACGACCCTGGCGTTCAACTACCGCCGTCTCCCGCCGGCTTCTCGTCGTGTCCGCCGAACTGCTTGCGCATGGCGGAGAGGACCTTGTCCCCGAAGTCGCCGAGCCCGCGGGAATAGAAGCGCTCGTGCAGGGCCGCGGTGAGCACCGGAGTCGGCACGCCCTCGTCGATCGCGGCGATCGACGTCCAGCGGCCCTCGCCGGAGTCGGAGACGCGGCCGGAGAACTCGGCCAGGTCGGGGGACTCGGCCAGCGAGGCCGCCGTGAGGTCGAGCAGCCACGAACCGATCACGCTGCCGCGGCGCCATACCTCGGCCACCTGCGAGACGTCGATTTCGTACTGGTAGTACTCGGGGTTCTCCATCGGGGCGGTCTCGGCGTCACCGTCGCGCGAGATCAAGCCCGCGTTCGCCCCCTTGATCACGTTCAGGCCCTCGGCGATCGACGCCATCATCCCGTACTCGATCCCGTTGTGGACCATCTTCACGAAGTGACCCGCTCCGGCGGGCCCGCAGTAGAGGTAGCCCTTCTCGGCCGGCGACGGATCACCGGAGAGTCCCGGGGTGCGTTCCGCTTCCCCGACCCCGGGGGCCAGCGTCTCGAAGATCGGCTCGAGGCGTTCGTAGGCCTCCTTCGGGCCGCCGATCATGAGGCAGTAGCCGCGCTCGAGGCCGAAGACGCCACCGGAGGTGCCGCAGTCGAGGTGGTCGATCCCCTGCTTGCCGAGTTCCTCCGCGAAGTGGATGTCGTCGTGGTAGTAGGTGTTTCCACCGTCGATGATCGCGTCACCGGCCTCGAGTTCGGCGGCGACCTTGCGGATCGTGTCGCGGGTTATGTCGCCCGCCGGCACCATGATCCAGACGGCCCGCGGCGCCGAAAGCTTCGAAGCCAGTTCGGCCAGGTCGGCGGCGGGATCGGCGCCCTCGCCGGCCAGTTCCTTCGCCGCTTCCGGGTTCACGTCGTACACCACGCACCGGTGTCCGTTCCTCATCAACCTCCGGGCGATGTTCGCCCCCATACGCCCCAGCCCAACGATCCCGATTTCCATGCCGCCATATTAGAACCACCCGGGGTCAGTCTCCGGGGCGGCGGGTACCCTGCCGGTCATGAGCAACCGCAAGAAGGGTGCGACCGCCCCCTCGACCGACGCACTGGTGATATTCGGCATCACCGGGGACCTCGCAAGGAAGATGACCTTCCGGGCGCTCTACCGGTTGGAGCTGAGGGGCAAGCTCGACTGCCCGATCATCGGGGTGGGCCGCAACCAGGACTGGCATCACGAGACGATGAGGCAGCGTGCGGAGGAGGCGATCCGGGGCTCGGTCGACGAGTTCGACGCCGCCGCGTTCGGCCGGCTCGCGGCGCGCATGAGTTTCGTCAACGGCAACTTCGACGACTCCGCGCTCTACCAGTCGCTCGCCGAGGCCCTCGAGGACTACCGGCATCCGCTCTTCTACCTGGAGATCCCGCCGCCGCTGTTCTCCGAGGTGGTCCACGGCATCGCCGGGGCCGGCCTCGCCGAGGGGGCGCGGTTCATCCTCGAGAAGCCGTTCGGCCACGACTACCAGTCCGCCCAGGAGCTCCAGGCCGACCTGACCAGGGTGTTGCGCGAGGACCAGATCCTCCGGATCGATCACTACCTCGGCAAGGAGCCGGTGATGGACATCACCTACCTCCGGTTCGCCAATGCGGTGCTCGAACCGGTCTGGAACCGGAACCACGTCGCGTACGTCCAGATGACCATGAGCGAGAACTTCGGGGTCGAGGACCGGGGCCGGTTCTACGAGGGGGTCGGGGCGATCCGGGACGTCGTGCAGAACCACATGCTCCAGGTGCTGGCCCTGGTCGCGATGGAACCCCCGAACGCGAACCAGCACGACTCCATCCGCGCCAAGAAGCTCGAACTCTTCGAGGCGATCCGTTCCGCAGATCCCGCCAAGTGCGTACGCGGCCAGTACGTCGGTTACCGGGACATCCCGGACGTGGCCGACGATTCGGAGGTGGAGACGTACGCGGCGATGGAGCTCGCGATCGACAACTGGCGATGGTCGGGCGTCCCCTTCTACCTGCGGACCGGCAAGAACCTGCCCGTCAAACACACCGAGGTGAGAGTCGTCTTCAAGCGCCCTCCCCACACCGGTGTCGGCAAGGCGAGCCACAAGCCGCCTCGCAACCAGATGGTGGTCCGCATCGATCCCACACCGGGCGCCCGGCTGGGCTTCGTCGCGAAGGCGGCCGGAATCGAGGACTTCGAGGAAGCCGATCTCGAGGTGTTGTTCGAGAAGGAGCCCGGAACCGAGCCCGAGCCGTACGAGCGGCTGCTCGACGACGCCATCCACGGCCGGTTCGACCTGTTCACCCAGTTCAGCATGGTCGAGGAGACCTGGCGGATCGTCCAGCCCCTGCTCGACGACCCGCCGCCGGTGGTTCCCTACGAGATCGGCACCTGGGGTCCGGAGGAGGCGGACCGTCTGGTCAAGGGCGTCTGCGAGTGGGATGCGCCGTGGCGGCCGGTCGAGGACGCGCGGGAGCACCGCATCCTCGGCGGGTAGGTGCGCGCCCGCATCGCGGCTGCGCAGGTAGGATTCCCCGGATATGTCTGAAGAGATCCTGAACGTCCTGGTCGAAGTCCCCAAGGGCTCCCGCAACAAGTACGAGTACGACCCCGAGCTCGGCGCCATCAAGCTCGATCGCTTCCTGTTCTCGTCGATGGTCTACCCCGTCGACTACGGCATGGTGCCGGAGACGATGGGAGCCGACGGCGACCCGCTCGACGCGATGGTCTGCGTTTCGGAACCGACGTTCCCGGGGTGCATCATCCCGTCGATTCCGCTGGGCCTGTTCCGCATGACGGATGACGGCGAACTGGACGACAAGATCCTCTGCGTCCCCGCCGACGACCCGAACTGGAACTACATCAAGAACCTGGACGAGCTCTCCAACCAGCTCAAGGAAGAGATCGCGCACTTCTTCGCCGTGTACAAGCAGCCGGAGGGCAAGGTGGTCGAGGTGGATGGCTGGTACCCCCTCGACTCGGCGCTCGAGGTCCTCGAGCTCAGCCGGGACCGCTACAAGAACGGCCAGTAGCCCACCCCAGGATCACACGCGAGATGGCGATTTGTGCCCACTATCGCCACAAATTGCCATCTCGCGGGCTTGTTCAGTTCCGGGCCTGTGGGTTCAGGCGGCGGCCTTGGCGGCCAGCTGGCCGCAGGCGGCGTCGATGTCGCGGCCCCGGGTCAGGCGGACCGTGGCGTGGATCCCGCGCTTCATCAGGGTGTCGCGGAAACGGTCGATCCTCTCCCGGGGCGAGCCGGTGTAGCCGGTGTCGCTGGGGTTGTAGGGGATGAGGTTGACCTTGAAGTCATTCTTCGGCAGGAGCAGGTCCGCCAGTTCGTGGGCGAGCTCGACCGAGTCGTTCACGCCGTCGAGCATCAGGTACTCGATGAAGACCTTGCGCTTGCGGGTGTGTCGCCACTCGCGGCAGGCCGCGACCACGTCCTCCATCGGATAGCGGTCGTTCACGGGCATTATCCGGGAGCGGAGTTCGTCGTTCGGGGCGTGTAGCGAGAGGGCGAGCCGGACGGCCGGTCCCTCGGTCGTGACCCGCTGGATGCCCGGCAGCCACCCCACCGTCGAGATCGTCGTGTGGGAGTTGGCGATCCCCACCTCGGGCAGGCGCTCGCACACGGCGAGCACATTGTCGAGGTTCATCATCGGCTCCCCCATGCCCATGAACACCGCGTGGTTGACGGGCTCGATCCGGCGGAAGTGGAGCGCCTGGTCGAGGATCTCCGACTCGGTCAGGTTGCGGCCGAACTTCATCGTTCCCGTCGCGCAGAACGTGCACGTGAGCGGGCAGCCGGACTGGCTGGAGAGGCAGAGAGAACGGCGGCCGTCCCGGTACCTCATGAGCACGGCTTCCACGGGGCGACCGTCCGCGGTGAGGAACAGGGCCTTCTCGGTGCCGTCAACCGATTTCGCGGTCGCGTCGACTTCCAGGGTCGAGATCGGCAGCTTCTCCTCGAGATCCGAACGGAGGCCGGCAGGGAGATTCGTCATCTCCTCGAACGATCGGGCGCCGCGCGCCAGCCACTCCCAGACCTGGCGGGTCCGGTAGGAGGGCTGCCCGAGCCCTTCCATCGTCTCTTCGAGGAGCTTCAAGTCCACGGATCAAGTGTGGCAGGGTCGCCCCCGCGATGTGGCCGGTTCAGTCCCGCGGGCCTCGGAGCCACTCGCGGATCTCGTCGCCGTGCGCGTCGAGATCCGGGGGCGGGAAGCGCTTCTCCGCCGGGCTGGCGGAGAGCCGGATCGGGGACGAGGTGGTCCGGGTGTCCTCGATCTCGGTGATGGGGTCGAGCTCCAGCGAGTCCGCGAGGCCGAAGCCGCCGCCGATGTCGTTCACCGCTCCGGCGGGCACCCCGGCCTCGTTCAGCGCATCGACCCAGTAGTCGCCGGTGTCCAGCGTCAGGCGCGCCTCGAGCTCGGCCCGCAGGACGTCGCGGTTCTCGACGCGGTCCAGGTTGCTGGTGAAACGGTGGTCGTCCGCGAGGTCGGGCGCCCCGATCGTGATCGCCAGCTGCCGGAACTGACGGTCGTTGCCAGCGCAGATCATGATCGGGCCGGTCGCCGTGGCGAAGGTGGAGAAGGGCTCGATGCTCGGGTGGACGTTCCCGAGCCGGTTCGGTGACTCGCCCGTGTTGATGAAGGCCGAGCTCTGGTTGGCGAGCGCGGCGAGGGCGGTCGAGAGGAGGTTCACCTCGACCCGCTGCCCCTCCCGCCGGCTGTCCCGGTCGTACAGGGCGGCAAGGATCCCGGTGGCCGCGTTCAGGCCCGCGATCACGTCGACCAGGGCCACCCCGACCTTGCTCGCCTCCCCGTCCGGCGGACCGGTGATGGACATCATCCCGCTGAGCGCCTGGATCAGCGGGTCGTAGCCGGGCATCGCGGCCCCCGGACCCTCACCGAAGCCGGTGATCGAGCAGTAGACCAGCGTGGGGTGAGCGGCGTGGACGGTCTCCCAGTCGAGACCGAACCGGGCCATGGTGCCCGGACGGAAGTTCTCGATCAGCACGTCGGCCCGCATCGCCAGCTCGAAGGCGAGCTCCCGGTCCTCCTCATCCTTCAGGTTCAGGGTCACCGACCGTTTGTTCCGGTTGGCGGTCTGGAAGTAGGTGGAGCGTCCCCGGCCGTCGACCGGGGGAACCCACCCCCGGGTCTCGTCTCCCCCCGGCGGCTCGACCTTGATCACGTTGGCTCCGAGGTCGCCCAGGGTCATGGCGGCGAGGGGTCCCGCCAGGACCCGGCTGAAGTCCGCCACGATGACGCCCGAGAGTGCGCTCATGGTTGCATGGTGACGCATGGAGCAGACCGCGACAGAACCCGCCGCCCTCTCGATACGCGGATTGACCAAACGCTACGGCGACGGCACCCTCGCGCTGGAAGACCTGGACCTGGAGATACCGGCCGGAAGCTTCTTCGGCCTGCTCGGCCCGAACGGCGCCGGCAAGACGACGTTGATCGGCGCGGTCTGCAACCTGATCCGCCCCAACGCCGGTGAGATATCGGTCTTCGGCCGCCCCGGCGACGGGATGGCCGCGCGTCGGATGATCGGGATCGCCGAACAGGAACCGAATCTGGACAAGTTCCTGACCGTGTACGAGACCCTCCTCTACCACGGCGGGTATTACGGGATGGATGGCGCCGAGGCCTCCGAACGGGCCGAGCAGATGATCGACGCCTTCGACCTGCGGGCCAAGCGGGACGTCGAGGCCCCGAAGCTGTCCGGCGGGATGCGGCGCCGCCTACTCCTGGCGAGGGCGCTCCTGCACCGGCCACGCCTGGTGATCCTGGACGAGCCGACCGCCGGGGTCGACCTCGAGCTCCGCCACGAGCTCTGGAGCTACATCCGCGGGCTCCACGAGCGGGGCACGACGATCCTCCTCACCACCCACTACCTGGAGGAGGCCGAGGCGCTCTGCGACGAGATCGCCTTGATCAGCGGGGGTCACATCGTCGCCCGCGATTCCGCCGAGGGCCTGAAGCGCGCCCACGGAGCGGAGACCCTGGAGGAGGTCTATCTGAGGACGGTGGCCGGTGGCCGCATAGCCATGGAGAAGATGGAGGAAGTGGAATGAGAGTCGGTTACATCGGGCTCGGCATCATGGGGCGTCCCTGCGCCCTGAACCTGCTCGAGGCGGGACACGAACTGACCGTCAACACGCGAACCCGTGAACGGGCCCGGGAGGTCCTCTCCCGCGGGGCCACGTATGCCGACAATCCGGCCGAGGTCGCCGAACGTTCCGAGGCGGTGTTCCTGAACCTGCCCGACACCCCCGACGTCGACCTGGTCCTGTTCGGGGACGGTGGGGTGGTCGAGGCGACCGATCTCCCGGCCCTCGTGATCGACATGAGCACGATCGACCCGGGTCGCACCGTCGAGATCGCCGCCGACCTGGCGGAGCGCGGCGTCGGGTTCGTTGACGCCCCCGTGTCGGGCGGCGAGAAGGGCGCCATCGAGGGGAACCTCTCGGTCATGGCGGGCGGCACCGACGAGGACTTCGCCCGGGCCCTTCCGCTGCTGGAGGTGGTGGGCGAACGAATCACGCATGTGGGTGCCGCGGGCGCTGGCCAGACCGTCAAGGCCTGCAACCAGCTCCTCGTCGGCAGCAACCTGATGGCCATCGCGGAGGCGATGGTGCTCGCCGAGCGCAGCGGGCTGGTCTCGCCTGCCACGATGCGGGAGGCCGTCACCGGGGGTTTCGCCGACAGCCGCGCGCTCCAGGTCCACGGACAGCGGATGGTCGATTCGACCTTCGAGCCCGGCTTCAAGTCGGAGCTTCACGCCAAGGACGCGCGCATCGTCGAACGTCTCGCGCGCGAGTCGGGCACTCCGATCGCGGCCTTCGAGGTGGCGAAGCGGGCGCTGGAGAAGCTGACCGACACCGGTCGGGGCGGGCTCGACGACTCCGCCGTCATCGAGATCGTCCGGGAAGAGGCGGGCGGCAACTAGTGAACCCCCTGCCGCCGGTGGAAGTCGAGCCGCATCCGTGGCGTGGTCTCGCCTGGCTGACCAGGCGCGAGTGCCACCGCGTGCTCAAGCTCTGGAAGCAGACGATCCTGGCGCCCGTGATCTCGGCGCTCCTCTTCATGATCGTGTTCGGGCTCTCCCTGGGCGACAGCATCGCGAAGGTCAACGGCTTCGACTACAGCGTCTTCATCGTGCCGGGCCTGATCGCGATGGCGATGGCCCAGGCCGCATACTCGAACAACTCGAGCACGATCTTCCAGGCGCGGAACGACCGCTATCTCGACGACGTCCTCTCCGCGCCGATGAAGGCGTGGCAGGTGCATCTGGGCTACCTGGCGGGTGGCGCGATGCGGTCGCTGGTCATCGGGATCGTCCTCACCGCCCTGGCCCTGCCCATCACCGGCGCCCCGCTGGAGAACCCGTTCGGGCTCGCCCTGGCCGTGCTGCTCCTCATCTCGGCGTTCGGAGCCCTGGGCATCATCGTCGGCATCTACGCCCAGTCCTGGGACCACCAGTCATTCATCAACAACATCGTGATCCTCCCCCTGATCTTCCTCGGCGGGGTGTTCTACTCGGTGAGCAGGCTCGGCACCCCGTGGGAACAGATCTCGCACGTCAATCCGCTCTTCTACGTGGTGGAGGCGATCCGGTACGGCTTTCTCGGAACCTCGGACGTCGCGCCCGCGATCTCGCTTGGGGTTGTCGCCGCGATCGCCCTGGCGCTCCTCGCGTGGGCCCAGTTCCTCTTCACGACGGGTCACCGCCTGAAGCCGTAGCCGACCGGCGGCGGGCCCGGGTTCAGGCGAGTTCCGGGATGTGGGTGCGGACGTGCTCGTCGATCGTCTCCCGGACCCAGCGCCGGGTCTCCGGGTCCGCCATGCGGTAGCGGCCGAGGAGCATCTTCTGGTCCTCCAGGGGCAGGCCGGCGATCTCCCAGGACACGGCGAGGCGTTCGAAGATCAGTTCCACCCGGCGCTGCCAGACGTCGTCCACCGAGTACGCCTGGTTGCCGATCTGCTCGTTCACCTTCGCGATGGAGCCCGGGCTGAGCGAGTCGCGCAGCACGAGCACATTCCCCTCGCTGTCGGTGTAGCTCGAGGTACTGGGCTTTTCGCGGGGCGCCCGCTTCTTCGGCTTGCGCTTCTTGGCCACCCCCACAGCATGCCAAGGTGACGCGAGGGGCCGCCCGGAGGCGGCCCTCCCCGTCAGCCACCGTTGCTCGCGGGCACGTAGTTCCGGCTCGGCTGGCCGCGAAGCGCGGTCGGGCCCGGGAGGGCCGTGCCCTGCGCGTCCTGGCCGGGGATGACCGGCAGGACCAGCTTCGACGGGATGACTCCACCGAGGCCGATGGTGTTCCGGGTCTTGCCCCTCTCGATCGTCTGGAAATTCCAGATCGTCCGGTCGCCGCCGGGGGCCTGGATGTTCAGGCGGATCCGCGACCCCGCCCGGAACACGTGGGCCACCGGGAACACCTGGATGCGCTCGTAGTTGAACCTGCCCTTCCTCAGCGGGGCCGCGTCCTTCTTCAGCCAGGTCTGGACCGGGTTGTATCGGGCCGACGCCTTCTTGTCGACCTTGCGGTGCGAGGCGCGGAGCCAGCCGTTCTGGACGTAGGTCTCCTTGCCGTCGGGACGGACCTCGGTGAGCGTCACCTGGATGTCGGTGTTCCTCTTGTTCGACTTGAGGTAGAGGTCGACGCTGGACGGTCCGGCGATGAACAGGTCTTGCGCCAGCGGCGGAGTGATGAAGCCGAGCCCCTTGCCCGGCGCGAGAGGCCTCCAGTCGTACGGGGGCTGGGCCTTCCAGGAGTCGCTCTGGGCGTTCTCTCCGAGCGTCTTGGACGGCCGGGCGCCCGGATCCGAGAGGTAGCTGACCGTCGATCTCCTGGCCGCCTTGGCCGGGGACAGTGCGCCGCCCTTGCCGAGGAAGTACTTCACCGGTTTCAGGTTGGCGGGCGGCCACTCGCTGAAGCTGGTCTCCCAGTCCGCCCCGATCGCTCCCGGCTGCCCGGGTATCGCGTCACCGTTGTCCATGAGAACCCGGATGCGGGGATCCTTGCGGAAGTCCGCCCGCGCGGACGCGACGTTCTGTGGCGTGTCGAGCATGAGCCAGTAGCGCGACTGCTGGATCGGGAGCGAACCCGCATCGGCCAGGAACTGGTAGAGGACGGGTCCGGCCGCGATGACCAGCGGGTTGACCCGCGGGATCCGGCCGGTACCGGTGAACAGGTTCATGAACTCGGCCCAGCGGGTGATCGTGCTCGGACCCAGCGAGTCGACGTGCACCCCGTTCTCCATGGTGACCCAGACGTCGGGGTTCTTCCTGGAGAGGTTGCGAACGGCCTCGGTCCAGTGGCCGCCGGTCTGTTCATCCTGGAACGCCCCGACCCAGAAGACCGGCACGTCAATGTTCCTGACCCAGGCTCCCGGCGAGCGCTTTTCGAACAGTCCCGGGGTGCGGTACGGGTTGTCCTCGATTTCCTTGTTGTAGTTCCTGGTCTGCAGCCGCATCCTCTGGTTCTTGATGCAGTGCTGCTTCTGGGACTCGCGGACGGCCGGGTCGAGCACCAGCGGGTCGCCGCCGGTCGTCATCGCCTTGGCCCAGGGCTGGCCCCCTTGGGGAGCGGGCCGGGCCTCCTCGGCCCGCTCGGTGATCCAGCTGTAGGCGAAGCCGTCGTTGAAGATCCCGCCCGGGAATCCGGTGCCGTAGTAGACGTCGTCTGTCACGGAGAGCGGGGAGACCGCGGAGAGGTGCGGCGGCCGGGTGCCGGCGGTGAAGAGCTGGGTGATCCCCGAGAAGGAGATCCCGCCCATGCTGACCTTTCCGCCCTCCACCCAGTCCTGCGCGGCGACCGTCTCGACGATGTCGTAACCGTCGTAGGTCGTGGGCCAGCCGAACAGGTCGAACGCACCACCCGAACACCCGGAGCCGCGCATCTGGACGCTCACGGTGGCGAAGTCGAGCAGCGGCCCGATCAGGGCGCCGACCGCGGTCGAGGTGGCGGGAGCGAGCGGGTCATCCGGGATCACTCCCCCGCCGAGTCCCGCGAGGACCCCGGCGAGGAGGTCGTGGGGCGCGGCCGTCTGGTAGCCGGAGTATTCGATGAAGGTCGGGAACGGCCCCTGGTCCAGTGAGGTCCGGCCGTACGGCAGGCGCACCGTGACGGCGAGTTCGGTGCCGTCGCGCATCGTGACGTAGTTCAGGCCGGCGTGGAGTTTCTTGTCGGGGGTGCGGTAGAAGGACTGCGGCGGGTTCTCCCCGGGTTTCATTACCCGGAACTTCGGTGTCCCCTTGGCGCCCTTGCCCTTGCCCTTCGGGGTGCGGACCGTGAAGACCGCCCCGGGTTTCACGTCGTAGAAGATCTTCGAGCCGAAGGAGTCGGCCTTGCCGGAGCGGACGATCCTGCCCTTGTTGTTCACGAGGAGCAGTTTCGTGCCGGGAGGCGCGTCCTGGACGTATGCGTCCCCGACGCTGCCGCGGGCCTTGTACGGGGCGGCCGAGGTGATCTTTGGTGCCTTCTTCAGCCGGCGCTTAGCCGGTTTCCTCTTCTTCTTGCCCTTTTTCTTCGCCTTCGCGATGGTGGCATCGGACGGCGCGGGAGTGGCAGCGGCCGTCGCCGTCGTCCCCGCCAGAAGCGTCAGGGCCGCGATCGTCGCGACCAGCCCGGCCAGAGACACATGGATCCTTCGCATTCGGCGAACCTCCCGCTGCTTTCGATGACGGCAGGCTCCCTCGCCCGCCTGTTTTCGAGGACGGGCATTTCATCCCCCGATCGGGCGGGCCATAAACATCGCGTCCCTGAAAAGCGAAACGCCCCCGGACTGCCGGGGGCGTTTCGCCAGTGCTTCGGGTACTTCGGCCGGGTCAGCCGCCGTTGGCCGCCGGTTCGTACTCGCGGCTCGGCTGGCCGCGGAGCGCGGTCGGGGGCGGCAGCTCGCGACCCTCGGCGGTCTCGCCCGGGATCACCGGCAGGACCAGCTTCGACGGGACGGCACCACCGATGCCGATCGTGTTGGTGGTCGTCCCCTTCTCGATCGTGTCGAAGTTCCAGATCGTCCTGTCTCCGCCGGGCGCCTGGATGTTGATGCGGATCTTCGAGCCGGCACGGAACACGTGCGCGAACGGGAAGATCTGGACCCTGGTGAGGTTGTACTTTCCGGCCTCGAGCGGGGCGCTGTCCTTCTCGAGCCACGTCTGGACCGGGTTGTAGGCGGTCGACTGCTGGGGGTCGATCGCGCGGTGCGACGCCCGGAGCCAGCCGTTCTGGATGTACGTCTCCTTGCCGTCCGGCCGGACCTCGGTCACGGTGACCTGAAGGTCCGTGTTGTCCGCGGTCGACTTGAGGTACAGGTCGAGGCTCGCGGGACCGGCGACGAAGACGTCCTGTGCCAGGGCCGGAGTGGTGTAACCGAGGCCCTTGCCGTCGGCGACCGGCTGCCAGTTGTACGGCGGCTGGGCCAGCCAGGAGTCACCCTGCGCGTTGGGCCCGAGGGTCTTGGACGGACGCGCCGACGGATCGGACAGGTAGCTGTCCGACGACTCGTTCGCCGGCTTGGTCGGGGTCAGCACGCCACCCTCGCCGAGGTAGTACTCGGTGGGCTGGGTGGACGGGATCGGCCAGTCGGAGAACTCCTTGTCCCACGCCGACCCGATCGCACCCGGATCGCCCGGCACCGCGGCACCGTTCTCCATGAGGATGCGGATCCGCGGGTCCTGGCGGAACTGGGCCTTGGCGGCCGCGACGTTCGCCGGGGTGTCTTCCATCGCGGCGAAGCGCGTCTGCTCGATCGGCAGCGCTCCGGCCGAGGCGATCTCGTTGTACAGGGTTCCACTGAGGCTCATGACCAGCCCCGGCAGTTTCGGGATCCGGCCGTCACCGATGAACAGGTTCATGAACTCGGCCCAGCGGGTGATCGTGGTCGGGCCCAGCGAGTCGACGTGCACGCCGTTCTCCATGGTGACCCAGACGTCCTTGTTGTCCTTGGGCAGGAACCTGACGGCATCGACCCAGTGGCCACCGGTCTGCTCGTCCTGGAACGCGCCGACCCAGAAGATCGGAACGTCGATGTTCTTGACCCAGGCACCGGGCGAGCGCTTCTCGAAGAGAGACTCGGTACGGAACGGGTTCTCCTCGATCTCCTTGTTGAAGTCACGCGTCTGGAGACGCAGCTTCTGGTTGTCGAGGCAGTGCTGCTTCTGCGACTCACGGAGGTCCTCATCGGAGACCAGCGGATCGCCGGTGGTCGCCATCGTCCTCGCCCAGGACTGACCGAACTCGGGCGCGGGCTTGGCGTCCTCGGCCCGCTCGCTGATCCAGCTGTAGGCGAAGCCGTTGTTGAAGATGCCGCCCGGGAACCCGGTGCCGTAGTAGACGTCGTCGGTCACCGACAGCGGCGAGACGGCCGCGAGATGCGGCGGCCGGGTGCCGGCGGTGAACAGCTGGGTGATGCCGGAGAAGGAGATGCCGCCCATGCCGACCGTGCCACCCTGGACCCAGTCCTGGGCGGCGACGGTCTCGACCACGTCATAACCGTCATAAGTGGTCGGCCAGCCGAACAGGTCGAACGCACCGCCGGAGCAGCCGGAGCCGCGCATCTGGACGCTCACGGTCGCGAAGTCGAGCAGCGGACCGATCAGCGAACCGACCGCGGTCGAGCTGGCCGGCGTGAGCGAGTCGCTGCCGCTGCCGAGGAACGAGTTGAGGAGGCTGTGCGGGGCGGCCGTCTGGTAGCCCGAGTACTCGATGTAGGTCGGGAACGGGCCGTCGGCCAGGGACTTGCCGAACGGCGGCCGGACGGTCACGGCGAGCTCGATGCCGTCGCGCATCGTCACGTAGTTGAGGCCCTCCTGGAGGGTGGGCTTCTTTTCGTACCAGGACTGGTCGGGATTGTCCCCGGGGGCGAGCACGGCGAACTTCTTGGTGCCCTGGACCTTCTTGCCGTTGATCCTGGTCCGGACGGAGTAACCCTTGCCGGGCTTCACGTCGTAAAAGATCTTCGAGCCGAACTCGTCGGCGACGCCGGTCGCGACGACCTTCTCGTTGCCGTTCACGAGCATCAGGCTGGTGCCGGGCTCGGCGTCCTGGACGTAGGCGTCACCGACGCTGCCGCGCGCGCTGTAGGGAGCCGGCGCGTTGCTCTGCGGCGCGAGCTTCTTGAGCTGCTTCTTGTACTTGGTCTTGGCCTTGGTGATGCAGCGCTTGCGCTGCTTCTTCGCCTTGGCCTTGGTCTTGCGCAGCTGCTTCTTGTTTCCGGTCTTCTTGGCCCGCTTGACGGCCTTCCTGATCTTCTTCTTGCTGACCTTGTTGCACTTCTTGATCTGCTTCGACCGCTGTTGCTTCAGCTTGCCGTAGAGATCGGCCGAGGCCGTGGAGGCCATTCCACCGACCAGGATCAAACCTGCGATGGTCACGGCCAAGGCGGCCAGATAAACCCGAATGCTGCGCATGCTGCGTTCCTCCATCCCTAATTGATGAGCACTGGGAACTCGTCCGTGGGTTCCCCGGAAGGACTTCCTTCCGCTCCCTGGTCCCGAAACTATACGCGATGATCCGGACTCGTGAACGTCAGGGTTTCTCAGAGGCTGCGGCTTCGGCCAGGTCGGGCGCGCCGAGCCCCGCGAAGCGAAACTCCCTGTCCTCTTCCTGGCTCTGGAGCTCGGAGACGGCCGCGAGGAGGACGAGGTCGAGCGCCAGTCCGAACACCGCGGCGAACTGCGACTCGATGAACACGAAGACGCGGGTCACGAGGATCGAGACCAGCAGGGCCCGGATGAAGTAGACGTAGGCCTTGTGGTGGTTGCCGCGCGCCATCGCGAAGGCCCCGTAGATCACCAGGAACACCGAGACCAGCGCCGAGAGCGACTCGAGCCAGCCCATCGCGCCCTGGTCGACGTCCGGTCCGTGGCCGTCCTGCACCCCGCCCAGGTCGATGTCGATCGCCACCATCGAGAGGAGCGTGGAGAACGCCCAGAACATCAGGACGCCGATGACCCATTTCGCGAAGTGGGGCCTCGTCGTGATCTCCATGATCCGGTCGTGTACCCGGATCGCGAACCTCGTGAACCTGGAGGGCGGCCGGCCGGGTGCCACGGTCGCCTCGCGAAACAGCTCGCGGGCCTTCGCGACCATCGGATCGGACTGGTCCGCCATGTCCAGCAGACGTTCCGCCCGCACCGCCTCGTCGCGGCGGTACTCGCCGACGGCGGTCATCGGCAGGATCGAGAGGGCGTTCGCGAGGGCCGATTGCGGGTCTATCGTCTGACGGCGCGAGAGCTCGCGGATGATGAGGAACATCGCGATGAAGATCAGATAGATGAGCCCCGCGGCGGGCTTGAAGAAGTAGTTGTTGTCCTCGGTGATGAACTTGCCGAGTTCGTCGATGAAGAACCCGAACCCGATGCCGCCGACGATCGCCACGAAGGTGCGGCTCCACCGGTTCAGGTAGATCTGCCCGACCCAGATCGCGACCACCATGAACAGGCCGCCGTAGAGCAGGTGGGCGATGTGGAGTCCGCCCCCACCCAGTTGGGGATAGTGGGTGAGCCAGAGCTGCGTGCGGATGACCAGGATCATCGTCACCGCGGCCAGCAGGAACCACTCGAGTTTCTGCACGAAGTCGTAGCGACGGACCGGGTTGTTGACCAGTCGGCTCAGGCGTCTGGGATCAGGGTCGGTCACGCCCCGATTATCGCGCCGCGAGCCGGCGGCGTTGACATCAACGCGGCGGAGCCGGCACGCCGGTGTCGGCGCCGTGGTCCGGCTCCGCCTGTCGGCAGTCTCAGCCGGCGGTGGCCACGGTCCCGGCGCCGACCGCGGCGTCCAGGAGCGGCCTCACGTTCTCGCCGAAGTTCAGCGCCTCTTCCAGGTGTGGATACCCGGAGAGGATGAACTCGTCGATGCCGACGTCCCGGTACTCGAGCAGGCGCTCCGCGACCTGTTCGTGGCTGCCCACGATCGCGGTGCCGGCACCCTCCCGCACCAGGCCGACACCGGCCCAGAGGTTGGGGGCGATGACCAGCGAGTCGCGGTCGATCTCGTCGCTGTCGTCGGAGTGGCTCAGGTCGGTCATACGGGCCTGGGCGGTCGACTCCATGCGGGAAAACTTCTCCCGGGCGGCCGCGACCTGCTCCGGGTCGATCGCCTCGAGGATCCGGTCGGCCTCCAGCCAGGCCTCCTCCTCGGTGTCCCGGCTGATCACGTGGATGCGCAATCCGCACCTGATCTCGCGTCCGTTCGCCTCGGCCTTTTCCTTGACGGGAACCAGACGCTCGGCGACGGTTTCGACGGGTTCGCCCCAGGTCAGCCACGTGTCGGCGTACCTTCCGGCCACCTCGAGCGCGGGTGGCGAGGCACCGCCGAAGTAGATCCGCGGCGCCCCGACCTCGTCCAGCCCCAGTCGCAGGCCACCCTGTTCGAGGCGGAAGAACTCGCCCTCGTGGTCGAAGATCTCACCCGACCAGGCTCGCTTGACGACATCGAGGAACTCGCCGGTGCGGCGGTAGCGGGTCTCCTTGTCGAGGAAGTCACCGAAGGTCCTCTGCTCGACCGGGTCGCCGCCGGTCACGACGTTCATGAGCAGGCGGCCACCGGTGAGACGCTGGAACGTCGCGGCCTGATGCGCGGCCCAGGCGGGGGCCATCGCGTCGGGACGGAAGGCGACGATGAACTTGAGCTTGTCGGTGTGCTGCGCGACCGCGGCGCAGGTCACCCAGGCGTCCTCGCAGCCCGAGCCGGTCGGAGTGAGAACGGCCTCGAAGCCGGCGCGCTCGGCGGCCCTCGCGACCTCGGTCAGATACGCGACATCCGCCGGGCGCGGCATCTTGGTCTGCCCCAGCCGGTCGATCACGTTGGTCACGTTGCGTCCGTCCCCGGAGGTGGGGAGGAACCAGTGCCAGCGAGGCACGGGTCGATTGTCGGTTGAACTCAAACCTGATCCTTTCCTGAGTTTGCGATCGTATCGCGCACCCTGCGCTTCAAATCGAGGAATGCCGTGGTGTCACGGACGGACCGTCGCACGTCTCCTCCCGTCTCGGCCCCGAATGACCCGATCGGAAGATCGAGCTTGATGCGTCCGGGCCGGTCCCCCATCACGACGACCCGCGTGCCCAGGTAGAGGGCCTCGTCGACACCGTGGGTGACGAAGACGACGGTGGCCTGGCTCTTTCGCCAGATCTCGAGTAGTTCGTCCTGGAGTCGTTCGCGGGTGATCGCGTCGAGTGCCCCGAACGGCTCGTCCATGAGGACGATCGCCGGGTCGGTCGCCAGCGCCCTCGCGATCGCACAGCGCTGTTGCATGCCGCCCGAGAGCTCCCAGGTCTTCTTGTCCGCGGCGTCGGCCAGCCCCACCATCTCGAGGAGCCGGTCCGAGATCTCGCGCCGTTCGGCCTTGGAGACGCCGGCCAGTTTCGGGCCCAGTTCCACGTTGCCGCGGACCGAGAGCCACGGGAAGAGGTTCGAGTGCTGGAACACGACGGCGCGGTCCCCGCCCGGACGGGTCACCGGCGACCCGTCGACCATGATCTGGCCGTCCTCGGGGAACTCGAATCCCGCGATCAACTTGAGCAGCGTCGTCTTCCCGCAGCCGGACGGCCCGACCAGGCAGACGAACTCACCGGGCTCGATCGCCAGGTTCAGGTTGTCCAGGACGGGAACGTCGTCGCCGTAACGGTGGACGATGCCGGCCATGGAAATGCGGCCGGCCGTGCCCGGCTTGGGCGAGCCGGAGGAACGCGAAACACCGGGCCCGCCGTGGGGCCCGGTGTCTCGAGTCGGTGACGAGGCGGAGGTCAACCGCCGGTCACCCCGTTCACGAACTGCGGAGCGAGTCCGTCCTTGAACAGCTGCGGGTCGGTGTCGCCCTCCAGCTGTCCGAGCTCGGCCAGGAACTCGGCCGTGGACTGGAGCGCGGCGGACAGCTCGCCCGGCGCCTCGGGGGTGCCGAGGTATTCCGGAGCGGCCTGCTCTTCGGCCGTCAGGAACTCCAGGCCCTTGCTCTGCTCGAGTGCCTCCTTGGGGGAGATGCTCAGCTCGGCGGCCATCGCCTTGGCGGCGGCCTGCGGGTCGGACTTGTAGAGCTCGACCGCGCGGTTCTGGACGTCGACCCAGGTCTGGACGGCATCCGGGTACTGGTTCAGGAAGTCGTCCGTGACCACGGCGAGGTCGGCGGTCAGCGCGCCCTGTTTCGCAAGGTTGGCGCTGGACTCGATGATGGTGCCGCCATTCTTGACGAGTTCCGCCAGGGTCGGGTTCCAGACGTAGGCGCCGTCGATGTCACCACGGGTCCAGGCCGCGAGGATCGCGTCCGGCTCGAGGTCGACGATCTTGACGTCGCTGGGCTGGAGACCGGCGTTCTTGATCGCGGTCAGGAGGCTGTAGTGCGTGGTCGAGGCCAGCGGGGCCGCGATCTTCTTGCCCTTGAGGCCGGCCACGTCGGTGATGCCCGAGTCAGCGGTCACGGCGAGGGACTCGGCGTCACCGATCACGTCGTGGATCCAGGGCACCTTGTAGCCGATCTGCTTCGAGAGGCCGTTGGACACGGGCGCTGAGCCAGCCAGGCCGAAGTCGATGCTGCCGGCCGCGACGGCGGTGTTGACGTCACCACCGGAGTCGAACTTGACCCACTTGATGGTGCTGTCCGGGAAGGCCTCCTCGAGCCAGCCCTGGTTCTTGACGATGAGGTCGCCGTTCGGGATGAGCTGGTAACCGATCCGGATTTCGCTCGGGGCCGAGGAGTCAGCCGAGCCGGAGTCCGTGGAGGCGGTGGTGTCCGCGGAGGCGCTGTCCTCCGAGCCGGAGTCGTCTCCGCCGCAGGCGACGAGCCCGAATGCGGCGAGCACCATGGCGAGGACCAGCAACCACCTGAGGTTGCGGATCGAGTTGTTGGGATGGGTGGTGTTCATGTTGGTTTTCGAACCTCCCTGGTTCGGTCGAGACATCGCTTTCGCTTCGTCCTGGTTGTCGATGAGGTGAAACGGTTGAGGGGACCGGCCGACGGCCGGTAAAGGGTCAGTGGCCCCGCCAGGGGACCAGGAGGCGGTCGGCGAGACGGATCAGCCCGTCGATCGCCAGCCCACAGAGGCCGATCACGATGATTCCCAGGATCACGACGTCCGTGGCGTTGTATCTCTGGGCATCGCTGACCATGCCTCCGATGCCGGGGATCCCGTTGATGGTCTCCGCGGCGACGACGGTCGTGAACGCGATTCCGACCCCCAGTCGGATCCCGGTCATGACCTCGGGCAGGATGGATGGAAACGTGACGTGCCTGATCGTCTGGAACCGGTTGGCGCCGAGCATGCGCACCGCGTTGATCCGGTCGACGGGGACGCTTCGGACCGCGCTCGCCGTCGCGATGACGATCGGCGGGAAGGCGGCGAGGAAGAGGAGGGTGACCTTGGGCGTCTCGTCGATCCCGAACCAGATCACGAGCAGGCTGAAGTATGCGAGCGGGGGCAGGTTCCGCAGGAAGTCGATGGCCGGGCCGAAGATCCACCGGAGCGGTGTGACGACCGCCAGGAGGATGCCGACGGGGACCCCGAGCAGGATCGCGTAGGCGGTGCCCTGGAGCAGGCGGGACATGCTGTACCAGAGGTGCTCCTGGAGGAAGTAGTTCGAGTAGCCCCGGATGCCGTCGTGGTAGCCGGTGATGACGAACAGCTGCCCGAACACGTCGGCGGGCGAGGGCACGAGGAGGGGCGGCCAGATCTCGGCCGCGGCGATTGCCCACCAGATGCCGATCAGGACGGCGATCGCCGAGATCTGCACCGCGAACTGACGGAAGAAGCGGACCACCTTGCCGGGCTGCTTCTTGCGTGCGGCTGCTGCGGACGGGGAGCCCCCCGGGAGCTCCTGCTCCCCGGTGCCCTGGGCTCCCCGCCCGCCTGCTACCGCTTCCCCCAGAGAGGAGTCGCCGTGGCCTACTTGGCCGGGACCGCTGGCGACGGGAGTGTCTGACCGCGCCGGTCCGGAGGGCGGGGGGAATGCCTGCGAACCGGCCGTAGCACCGGTCGCAAGGTTCACCGAAGACTGGTTCGGCTCCGGCTCATTGCCGTCAATCTTGATGAAGTTACTCGACATTGGTCGGGGAAGTTATCAAACTTGACCGACAAAGTCGTGAAAGCCTCCGATTCGGGCCCGACGCCCCAGGCTGCCTCGCCGCGCGTGAGAGAGAAATTCGGCCTCGGCAAGCCGATCCGGGACCCCGCTACCCAACCCAAACGGAAACTGAAACTCGGGATCCTCCACCCCTCCCAAACCGAAACTCGGGACCCCCCACCCCAACCGAATCGAAACTCCGCAGCCCGGGTTTCGCCGGCGCCGGAGTTTCAGAACCCGGCCGGGAGTGGACGAGACGCCGGCCCCGCGAACCGAAACTCCGCGTCCCGGGCATCGCCGGCGCCGGAGTTTCAGAGACCGCCTGGGTGGCGGGCGCGGCACCGCCCCACTGAACTGAAACTCGGGGGCTCGAGAGATGCCGGCCCTCGAGTTTCAGTTCGGGGGACGGGCCGGGTTTGGAGTTTCAGTTGGGTGGCTGGTTGACCGGCGCGTTGGTGGCGTGCCGACGGGTTGG
>Ga0182743_1000929_pt1 | contig 31565 bp, 27 predicted proteins | sample eDN3rd30CKraftOP_FD_128522 | JGI IMG/M metagenome (GOLD analysis project Ga0182743, IMG submission 128522) | Enriched Organic Plus compost microbial communities from Emeryville, California, USA - eDNA 3rd pass 30_C Kraft OP (version 2) (version 2) ... | reverse complement strand
CTTCCCATCCCGAACAGGACAGTGAAACGCCTTTGCGCCGATGATAGTGAACATTCGTTTGTGAAAGTAGGTCATCGTCAGGCTCTTATCCCGCAAAACCCCTCCAGCATACGCTGCGAGGGGATTTGTCTTTGCGCGGCCAAAAATAATTCCTTCGTCCCGCCTCTTCAATATCTCCGCGAGGCTCGGCAGTATTTGCCCGATGCTGACGGGTCAGTGCAGGATCAAGTTGAATTTTGTCGCTGAACTGGCGGCGCTTGAATCTAGGGAAGGCTGCCCTCTTGGGCCAACGCTCTGACCATCGCAGCGAAATGGGCTGCGGCCGCGCTCAAAGGGCGCCCTGTCACGGTAATCAGGCTGATGGCCGGCAAGCGCATTGGCGTATTGAGAGGGACTGTGCACAATCCGGCATACCGTCCATAGTGCGTGGCCAGCGAGGTTGGCATGACAGCCACCATGTCGGAGATCTGCAGCAAGGCCGTCGTCAACACCGTAGATGATGTCTCGGTGATATTGAGCTTGCGCGTGATTCCGGCTTCGCGTAGCGCAGCGTCTAGGCGGGTGCGCTGAGGCGCACCGGGTGGCTGCATGATCCAGGCGGCGGAGATCAATTCCGTGAGCGAGACACTGCTCTGTTGAAGCAAGGGATGTCCTTGACGGACGACCAGCACCTGGGCGTCTTCGGATAATGGACTGACGTCATAGCTGCCAGCCATATGCTCCTCCGTGAGACGTCCCAACACCAGGTCGACTTCGCCGCGTGCCAGGAGATGCACGATAACGTTGCTCGTGTCCTCGATGACACTGACCTGCACATTGGGGTGCCGACGTTTGTACTCGATCAAGGCGGGTGCTACGAGCGAGGGGACGGCGCCAGGTACGCTTCCAATGCGCAAGTGACCCTTTAGTCCTGAGGCCAGGGCCGCCAGCTCCTCGCGCATGAGCCCAAAATCGCTGAATAGCGTACGTACATAACGCACGACGACTTCGCCGGCTGTCGTGGGCAGCATACCGCGCGGGCTTCGCTGAAATAGTCTGGCGCCGAGCGTTTCCTCTGCCTGTTGCAGCAGTTTGGTGGCTGCTGGCTGGCTGATGTTGAGCGCGGCCGCGGCACGGCCAAGGTTGCGTTCGACATCCAGCAGACGAATCAACAGCAATTGGCGGGTGCGCAAGCGTAGCAGCAGTTGGGCATCGGTGAAATCTGTCATGCTCAACATCATATATAAAAATATATGAATGGCTGCCAAAAAAGGATTGGATTGGGAATAGTTCTGCTTGTTATCGTGCCCAGCATACCAATTACGATATCGAGACAAACATGAATGCCTTTTCCCGCGCTGCGATGGCATGCGCTGCCGTCGTGTCAATGTGGTCCTGTCATGTTGTTGCCGCCGCAGAAAACTATCCTTCTCAGCCTGTGCGGATCCTGGTCGGCTCTCCTCCTGGCGGCGGCACTGATATTCTGGCCCGCCTGCTGGCCGAGCGATTTAGCAAGGATTTTGATCAGTCGGTGGTTGTGGAGAATCGTCCCGGCGCGTCCAACACCATCGCCGCCGACATTGCGGCACGTGCAGAGAAAGACGGGCTGACGCTGCTGTTGGCTACCACCACGGCGCAAGCCATTGCGCCGCATATTCTCAAGCTGAAATATGACCCGCTACGCGACTTGCAGCCTATAGGCCTGGTCGCCGTTATGCCGAGCGTGCTGGTGGTGTCGGCCAGCTCGCCCTATAAAAAAGTCGATGATCTGTTGCAGATCATGCGTAAGCAGCCGCAGCCTTTCCGCTATGGTTCGTCCGGCGTGGGCAGCACCCAGCATGTGAGTGGTGTGGCCTTTGCGGCAGCGACTGGCTTACGTCTTGATCACGTGCCCTATAAGGGCAGCGCCCAGGCCCAGATCGATCTGATAGGCGGACAGATCGAGATGATATTCGACAGTTCATCCTCGGCCATGCCTCAGATCCGATCTGGCAAACTGCGTCCGCTGGCCGTCAGCGCGCAGAGTCGAGCGGCCGAGTTGCCTGATGTTCCGACCTTGGAAGAGCAGGGCGTCAAAGGCGCCGATGTGAGCATATGGTATGCGCTCTATACGACGGCAGGCACACCGGATCCTATTGTCCAGAAACTGAGTCAGGAGTTGCAGACCGTTCTGCAGACGCCCGAGGCGCGTGAGCGCATTGCCGCCCTGGGAGGCGAAATCCGTTCGATGAGTGTCGAGCAGTTTGCCCAGTTCAATAAAGAAGAATTCGACCGCTATGGCAAGCTCGTCGCCAATGCGGGCCTAAAAGCGCAATAACCGTAAAGCCCTAACTATGTCTGCAAATTCTATGTCTGCTGTTCCGCCTCTCGCTGTACTACTCGGCGATCCCGCCGGTGTCGGGCCTGAAATGGCCGCCCGTTTGTTATCTGACCCTGACAACCTGAATCGCTTTCCGCTGTTTATCGTCGGGGATGCGTGCGTCTGGGAGGACGCCCAACGTGTAGCGGGTGTTCGTATCGATACCAGGATATCCCGTGATATCAAAGACATCCGTCCGCTGTCAGGCGAAGTTGCATTGCTGGAGATTGACGCTCTGGGTGGTCGGTTGCCCGAGCGCGGCCAGTCGAGCGAGCTCGCCGGCAGGGCCGCCTTTCTGGCGTTGGAGCGCGCCATTGATCTGGTGTCGGCAGGTCACGCATCGGGCATTCTGTTTGCTCCGTTGAACAAACATTCTCTGAAATTGGGCGGACTGGAGGCTGAAGACGAGTTGCGTCATATGCAAGAGCGTTTTGGCGTGTCTGATTTCGTCTGCGAATTCAACATCACCGATGATTTGTGGACCTCGCGTGTCACGTCCCATGTACCGCTGCGTGAGGTGGCCGATCATCTCAGTACCGAAGGTGTGATTGAAGCGATCAATCTTATCGATGATGCACTGCGCCGTAGTGGCCTATCCGAGCCGCGTATCGCCGTGTGCGGGTTGAATCCGCATGCCGGCGACGGCGGTTCTATCGGGCGAGAGGAGATCGATCTCATTGCGCCCGCCGTTCGAGAGGCGGCAGCTCGGGGCGTGGCCGCATCAGGCCCTTATCCCTCTGATACCGTGTTCATCCGCGCGCGGCGAGGCGATTTTGATGCCGTGGTTTGCATGTATCACGATCAGGGGCAAATCGCCATGAAGCTCATGGGCTTTGACCATGGCGTCACGTTACATGGCGGCCTGCCTGTACCGGTGGCGACTTCTGCCAGCGGCAGTGCTTTTGATATCGCGGGCAAAGGCATCGCCAACATGCAGGGCCTGCAGCGCGCCTTCGATTTGTGTGTGCGTATGGCGGGCGCGCCGCAAGTTGGGTAACAGCGTCTACGCGATGGAACGAACGCCGCGTTTTTGGTTACTTACGACAATGATGGAATGAGGTGCCCATGAGCGCTTTTATCTCTCAGCCACTCGGGCCGTAGCCGAGCTGTTCCCTACCCCCTTGAATATTCAATTAACTATGCAAATCAACCGAAGCCACGCCGATTCGGCGACCTCGTCAACAGAGCTTCTGACCACGTCTGCTCAAGCCAAGCCAACTATCTCTCAGAACGAGTTTTTCGCTGCCGTCATTAATGCGGATCTGGAGCGCCTTTCATACATGCTGGATCACGCAAAGGTGGATATGACCGCGGTCAACGCCGAGCACGGTATGCCTGCGCTACAACTTTCGATCTCGCTGTGGCACGACGAAGTGGCGCAACTTCTCCTGAACCATTGCAGCGACAATCCCGCAGTGCTCGATGCCCGTGACCGTCACGGATACACACCCATCATGCGCGCTGCTGCACAGGATAATCTGCCGCTAATGCAAGCCTTGATCGAGGCAGGTACGGCATTACGGATTCACAAGTATCCTGCAGATGATCTTGATCTGGCAGCACGTCACGCCGCGACCAGGGCAGCGTGGATGATCGAAGCGAATGGCGACCCAGTGCTGGCGTTGAAGCTGGCTGTCCTCGACTCATCAAAAGAGGTGGCCAAATGGCTGTCTGATAACGGTGTGGATCCTAAACCGGCGCTATTGCACTGCGCACAGCAGAAAAACTCTAGAGCAGTTCACACGATGATTTATGGCGACATCCTTGATCAGGAAGACCTTGCGACGGTCCTGGAAGGGCTGGTGAAATCACGCGATGTGCAATCGGTGAGGACCCTGATGGAGGGCGGCGCAGAGACGAAAGCGGGGACGGCACTCATGCGTCATTGGGCTCGGTATGGTTACACCGACGAGCTGAAGGTCATGATGCAAGCAGGGGCAAGCGGTAGCGATGCGCTATGGTTGACCTCGTTGGACGAGTCCCGCTCCCACGTAGAAAGAGTGAAGATGCTAGGATGCCTGCTCAGTGCCGGCGCCGATCCAAGCGAATTGGTGGAGCGACTCGCGGAAGATATGAAGTTCGGTGCGATGGATGACCTGCTCGCCGCAGGAGCCCCCAAGCCCGGCACACTGAGTGGTTCGAACTTCTTGCAGAATTAGGCGGCCGCGAACGCATACGTCGGGGACGGTGCTGAGTCATCACCGCCCCTGGCATGTTGACCCCCAGCATGAACAGCTGCTCATGCTGGGGTAGCGTTTTTGAGCGTGATCAATGCATCGAGACAAACGGCGCCGTCTTGTTTCGCAATGAAGGGATTGATATCTACCCCCGATAGGACTGCGCGCCAGTCGTGCGCCAAATTCGATAGCGCGACCAGCGCATCGACTAGCTTGGAAACATCGAGTGCTGGTTTGCCGCGCCATCCATTGAGCAGTTTGAACGCCTGCACAGACTGGATCAACGCGAGCGCGCGCGCTGGCGTGAGCGGTGCACTGGCAAAGGCGACGTCCTTGAATAGTTCTACCGATACGCCACCCAGGCCAAACATCACCATGGGTCCGAACCACGGATCTACATGCACTCCCAGTATGGTTTCGGTGCCGCCTTTGCTCATCGGAGAAATCAGCACGCCGGATATATGTGGGTTGCCCGGCACGCTTGCGGCGCGCTGTTGCAGCGTGGCATAGGCGTCTCGAACCGCCTGCTCGTCAGGCAAGTCCAGCAGGACACCTCCCATTTCGGTTTTATGCAGAATATCCGGCGATACGATTTTCGCGACAACAGGAAAGCCGATCGTGTTGGCGGCCTGCACGGCTTGTTCGGCAGTCGTGCATAGCGTTTCGTGCAGCATTGGCAAACCGTATTGCGCGAGGATATGTTTTGCTTGCGCTTCATCAAGTTGCGTGCCGACAGCAGGGGCAGCAACGATGGGGATACGATCTATGGTTTCCTGATGGCGGACCAGATGGCGCCGCCGTTCCACCAACGCGACCAACCCTCCTAATGCGGCCATGGCACGTCCGGGATCTGCAAAGATAACCAAATGACGGACTTCTATTTCTGCGCGCATTTTTTCGCTGTGGGGTCCGACCAGCACGATGAGCTTGTCTGGATAGTCGCGGCGCAGTTTCCCTAGCGATTCCAGCATGTCGGGAAAACGGCGTTCGTCGCAAGGAATCTGCGCCAGGTAAATACACAGAATGGACCAATCGGTGTCTTGCAGAAGCATCTCGGCCAGCCCCGGGATGCCTTGCTTGACTGCGCCGACTTGCGCTGTGGTGTCCAATGGATTGTCGCCGATAGCGAATGGAACGAGCCCGTGTATACGGTCTTGTAATGCTGGCGGGATAGACGGAATATCAATGCCATGGCGTTCGGCATCGTCAGTCATGAGTACGCCGATGCCGCCCGAGACGGTCAGAATGCCGGCCTGCGCGTTGGCGGGCAGAGGCAGATGGGTACACAGGTAGGCGATATCCAGCATTTGTTCGATGGTGTTCGCCCTATATGCGCCGCACTCGCGTATGACGGCATCAAAGATGCGGTCGTTACCTGCGACCGCGCCCGTGTGAGTGGCTGCCGCAAGCTGTCCGCGAGAGGAGGTTCCCACCTTCATCAAGATGACCGGCTTGTTGGCGGCGGCGGCCTTTAACAAGGCTCGGCGCAGCATGTCGCCGTCTCTGCATCCTTCGATCGCAGCGCAGATGATGTGCGTGGCGGGATCGGAGGCGAGAAAATCGATGCACTGAGCAACGTCCACATCCGCCTCGTTGCCCGTGGCGACAATGCGCGAGATACCCAGGTTTCGCTGGATAGCTTGCGCGTAGGCGCACGAGCCGAATGCACCGCTTTGCGTCGCAAAACTGATGCCGCCGGGTTGCGGCGAGAGGGCCTCCAGAGCCGTGGAAAACGTGGCATAAAAGCGGTTGCTGGTGCTGACGATGCCCAGGCAGTTGGGGCCTAGCAGTCGCACGCCGTGTCTAGCCGCCAAGGCAACCAGCGCATCCTGTAGCGCTTGTCCGGCGGGGCCGTCTTCGGCAAAGCCCGAACTGAGGATTTGTACGTGACGTATTCCTTTCTCGATGCAAGCCTGCAGCGCGTCGTGGGCGCCCGTCGCAGGAACGATGATCACGGCGTGATCTATCGGATCGGGAACATCGTTCAGCGAGGGATAGGCTTTCAGGCCCTGGACCGTGTCGTAGCGCGGATTGATCGGGAATATTTTCCCTTCATAGCCAGCCTCGCGCAGGAACCGAATCGGCCGACCGCCGAGTTTATCGGGATCCGATGAGGCGCCAATGATGGCGACCGATGTCGGGTCAAAGAAACATTGCAAAGGATGTGCTATCGCAGTCATCAGTCGCCTCGCGAAACCTGGGCATTCACCGCATGGGAAAAAGAGGTGTGTCCACCACACTGCAGACGATTGATTTTCTGCTGGTAAGTCAGGGGGTCACCATAGCGTAATGCGTTGGCTAATAGCCGAGTCGCCAATTGTGCAGCGGGCATCTCGAGAGTCATGCCCATACCGCCGTGCAGTTGGATAACTGTTTCTGCAAATCGAATGGCTTCCTGCCCTATGTACAGGCCCAGCAGATCAAGTGCTGACGTATCATCGTCGTCCGCTTGAGATTGTTCCAGGGTTCTCAGGGTAGCTTGCAGCAGGCTACGGCAAAGTTCGTACGTGACGTATAGTCGGGCGACGTCATGGCGCAGTGCCTGGAAATCGGCGAGCGCGTGGCCGAACTGTTTGCGATCCAGCAAATACGAAATGGTGCGGCTCAAGGCGCTGCCCATGCTGCATACCGAGTCCGTGGCCGTGGCTGCAGCAGCAATACGCCACCCCGCGTGGATGGACTGCACGGCAGCTAGGCCGGTGGCGAGAATATCATCGTCACGCACGGGAAACTCATCCAGATCAAAGATGGCAATCTGACGGTCATCCATTGTGCGATAGACGGTCTTGCTGCACGTCAGGCGTTCTGTGGTAGCGCTAATCAAAATGGCTTTATCGTCGATGGCATCTCGGCCGATCAACAGCACATGGGTGCAATCATCCGTCAGCTCGATACCGGTGGTGATTCCCGATAGTTGCCAGCCTTCCTTGCCTCTGCTTGCCGATAGCGGCGGAGTCGGATCGCCGGGATGGAGCGGTCCTCCTGATTCGACAACGAATACGCCTTCGGCGATACCGGTTTGCAAGGTCTGTACGGAAGGCTGTTTGGGCAGCGCACTCAATATGGCAGGTATCACGCCGCATCGCGTCACGACGGGAAGGTTGATTGCATGTGTCGCGAGGCCCTCGATGATCGCCGCCAAGTCTTGAAAGTCGCCGCCGGCGCCTCCTTCTGCCTCCGGCACGAGTACAGCGTTCCATCCCATTTCACGGATGAGAGCGGCAGCGGGGTGAACGTCAGAATGGTTGGCCGCGTCCTGTGCGACACGGGCAGCACTTTCCGATAACAGTCCGGGGAACAATGTGTTCGGTTCAAACGGCATATCTCATGCTCCAAACAACGATTTTGCGATGACGTTCAGTTGGATCTCAGTCGTTCCTCCCGCGATCGTTTTCGACCTAGAAAACAGGTAGTTCTGTACCCATAGCCCATCGCTTGTCGATGCTTCGTCATGACGCACGAGCTGCTGTGCACCGATCGGTCCAGCGACGAGCAGGGCGATTTTTGTCAACGACTGCGCAATGGCGCTGCACGCCTGTTTCAATGCAGAAGGTTTGGCGCCTAACGGTTCGCGGCGCGTCATGGCATCAATCGCCGAGGCCAACATTTCCCGCGCGCCTTTGATTTGCGCCGCCAGCATGGCCATTTGATGCTCGAGCGAGGAAAAGTCGCGCAAAGGCTGGCCAGCCTGATGTTTTGCCAGCAGGCGCGCCACGCGTCGCCATTGCCGTATCAATTGCGAAACACTGGCGGGCGGCAAACGCTCGCGCTCCAGCAGATATTTGGCGCAAGCCCAGCCTTGGCCTTCTGTGCCGAGAAGCCTGTCCGCTGGCACTCTGACATTGTCCAGAAAGGTTTCGTTGACATGATGCCAGCCGTCTATCGTGCGTATCGGCCGCACGGTGATGCCAGGCGTATTCATGTCGATCAGGAAAAGCGAAATGCCTTCTTGTTTTTTAGCCTCGCGCGATGTGCGGGCCAGTAGATAAATACGATCCGCTTCGTGGGCATGCGAGGTCCAGATTTTTTGGCCATTGATGACATAGTGATCGCCGTCACGCACCGCCGGTGTGCTCAAGGAGGCGAGATCCGAGCCCGAGCCAGGTTCGGAATAACCTTGGCACCACCAGTCGGTGGTATCCAGAATGCGCGGCAGGAAATATGACTTCTGCGCCTCGGTGCCGAACTGCATGATGACTGGACCAATGTGGCCCAGGCCGTGGTGATACAGCGGCGGGCAATCCTGGTCGGCCATGACTTCTTCAAAAATCATGCGCTGACGCAGGCTCCAGCCCGTACCGCCATACTCGAGCGGCCAGTTTGGCGCCGCCCAGCCGCGCTGATACAGGATCGCTTGCCATTTGCTGTAGACAGGACGCGTGATTTTTTCGCCGGATGCGACGGCTTGCCGGATGTCGTCAGGGCAGTGCGTTTGGGCGAATTGGCGTAACTCGGCACGAAACGCGGCGTCCTGATCACTCTCGCGATGGCCATCCGACAAGAGCGAGAAATACCGGGAATTCAGCTCTGCTGGCATATTAACGGCCCTTATAGACGGGCGTGCGCTTTTCCAGGAACGCGCGCTGGGCTTCGTTGGCGTCTTCGGTTTTCGAGAGCGCGACGGTGATGTTCTGCTCGAAGCGATAGCCTTCCCGTGGCGGCATGGAGGAGGTAACTTGCGAGGCCTCTTTGGCATAACGCAAGGCGATTGGCGCTTTGCTGGCGATTTCGTGCGCAAGCTCCATGACGTAAGGCATGAGCTCTTCCGGAGGTAAGCTCGCTTCGATTAACCCCAAACGATAGAGCTCGTCAGCCGAGACTTTCATGCCGGTAAAGAACATGCGGCGAGCGCGCGATTTGCCGAATACGCGCTGCAGCAGCGCAGTGCCTCCGGCCAGCCCCACGTTGATTTCCGGCATGGATACGTAGGCATTGTTCGACGCAACCCAGATGTCGCACGAGGTCATCAGGCCAAAGCCCGCGCCCAGTGCAGGACCATTGACGGCGGCAATCACGGGCTTGTTGCATTCTTGTATCGCCAGCGACGATTCACGCACGAGGCGGTTGTGCCGCCAGTAGGCACCTGGCCCTTTTTGTTTGATCGCCGGCCTCTCCGATACGTCTGCACCGGCGGAGAAAACGGCAGTCTTGCTGGCCAAGACGACGCAGCGGACATCATCATCATCGTTGAAGCTATCGAAGACCTCGACGATTTCCGCACGCATTTGCGCATTCTGTGCATTGACGGGCGGGCGGTTCAAGTACACGATGGCGACATGGCCGTCGCGTTCGACTTCCAGGCATTCATAGGTCATGCTTTACTCCTCGTTCAGGGTCAGTACGGCATTCGTGTTGCTGGCAGGCTTTATTGCAAGCGCAGGTCGGCGCTCGTCTTGGCGAGTTTTTGCAGACGTTCCGATTCATAGTTCAGGAAATCGGAAAACTGTTCAGGCGACCCGGCGGATAACAGCAGGCCCGTTTTGTCGATGGCGGCTTTCACGGTGGGGTCTTCTACGGCGCGGCGCAGGTCGGCATTGAGCTTGTCGACGATGGCGTCGGGCGTGTTCTTAGGAACGAGAAAGCCGAACCAACTGCCAAATACCAGATCCACACCCAGTTCCCGGAATGTGGGTACGCCGGGAGCAAAGGGATGCGGTTTTTCGCTCGCAATGGCAATAGCCCGCAGCTTGCCTGCCCGGACATTTGGCATGGCCGACGGGCCATCGAATATGCCGTCGACTTCCCCTGCAAAGACGTCATTCATTGCAGGCGAGGTGCCGCGATAAGGCACGTGCGTAATCTGCACTCCCTCTTCACGGGCCCACAATTCAGCGGCAATGTGCGGACTGGAGGCGATGCCCGATGAGGCCAGCCGCAAGTTCCCGGGAGACTTTTTGGCCTTGGCGACGACGTCATCCAGCGTATGCAGATCACCGCGTGCAGATACGACGAGCATGTTGCGGCTGTTGCCTAAGAGCATGACGGGACGAAATGCATCCTTGTCATACGAGAGATCTGTGCGCAGGATGGGATTGGACGTGTACGCGTAACTGGTCAAAAGAATAGTGTTGCCGTCAGGCTCGGCGCGTGCGACAGCCGAGGTACCTATCATGGTGCCGCCGCCGGCTTCGTTCTTGACGATGACAGGGACTTTCCATTGGCGTCCCAGATAGTCTGCAATGACGCGGCCATAGACGTCTGTCACGCCGCCGGGCGCATAGGGGACGACGATCGTGACAGGTTGATGGGGGTATTCCTGAGCCGCCGCGGCGGTTGTCGTGATTGCAGATGCGCTGATGAGAGCGGCGCACAGGTGCAGCAGTTTTTTCATTCATTGTCTCCGTCCAGCTTGAAAAAAGGGGCAGCGTTTATTCGATTTTTATGTGGGCGCTTTCGATGAGGGCTTTCCATTTCTTGCTTTCCGAACGGACCAGTGCATCCATCTGTTCGGGGGTGCTGCCTTGCGGGGTTGTGCCTGCTGCGATCAGGCTCGCACGCAACTTGGGGTCCTGTAGTGCCTGGTTCAACGTGGCGTTGAGTTTTCTGATGATGGCCTCAGGCGTACGGGCAGGCGCTGTGATGTAGTTGACCGGATAGGCCTCGAAACCGTGCAGTGTTTCAGCAATGGCCGCAATGTCGGGCGCTGTGGGATTGCGTGTCGATGTCGACACGCCCAACGCACGTACGGCGCCGGATCGGATATCCGGCAGATAGACGCTGAGAGTGTCTATTGTCATCGGCACCTGTCCGCTCAGGACGTCGGTGCGTGCTGGCCCTGTGCCTCGGTAAGGAACGTGAAAAATATCGATGCCAGCTTCTTTTTTAAAGAGCTCTCCAGCCAGATGGCTGCTGGAGCCGATCCCCGAGCTGGCGAACCCGAGCTTGCCGGGATGAGCGCGGGCATAGTCGATCAACGTTTGCACATCATGTACCGGCAGATTTTTCGAAACCACCAGGACGTTTGCGCCTTCAGTGACTTTACCGATAGAGACGAGATCATCGAAAGGGCGATACGGCAATTGCTTTAACAGATAGGGTGCCGTCATTTGCTGCCCCGGCGTGGTGTAAAGCAAGGTGTAGCCATCCGCAGCCGCCTGTGCTACGTAGCTCGCGCCCAGAGTGCCTCCCGCCCCTGGCTTGTTTTCAATCACGATGGTCTGACCCAGAGCTTTGGACCAGGGCTCGGCGATTTGGCGAGCGTTGTTGTCGGCGCCGCCTCCAGGCGCAAAAGGGACAATCAAATGGATCGGGCGCTGCGGAAAAGCGTCTGCTGCCTGGGCCTGTGGCAGGGCCGTGAATACTGCAAGCATCAACCACAAAGTCAGCGTAACGCGGACATTGCTATTCATGTTGTCTCCACCTATCTGCTTGTTTTATTTGAGAAAACTGGTGCTTCAGGCGTGTGCTGCTTGGTATTTCTTGAACTGACCGACCGGTCGGTCAGTTCAAGCATGATAGATCGTTTCCCGAGAAATACAAGTCATTGAATCCCTAATACGCCTGTACGGGGCGCATAGCGTGCACTACGTCTCGCCCTGCGTCGGAACACCGACCTTTGCTTCGGCGATATAGGACGCCTGAAAATCCTTGATTGGAACGATTTTTATGCGGGATGCGACATAAGGGGTGGTTGATGTCGATTTGCCCTTAGGTACTCGCTTCAACCTGACGCTCGGAAGCATGTTTTCCGGCGTCTCTCTTTTTTCCATTTTCTTTCTGCGAGCTACTTCATGGAAATCGATCTAAGCCGCCTTGTCTCGGAGCCTTCTGCAACGGGGCTCCATAACGTTTCGGGTGAATCAACCGGAAGAATTCCCAACGATGACTTTTTTTCAGCCGTGGTCAATGGGAGTAACGAAGAGGTCGCTGGTATGTTTCAGCGAGGCGGAGTCGAGCTCACCGCGATAAACGACGCTCACGGGCAAACGCCCCTTCATATGGCGATCGCCATGGGACGCAACGAGATCGCGAAGACGATACTGGCTCACTGCGGCGACGATCCACAAGTGCTGGATGCTTCCGACAGACAAGGATATACGCCGCTAATGCGGGCCGCCGCATTGGAAAATGTGGATCTGATGCAAGCCTTGGTCAAAGCGGGAGCGAGCCGGCCCAATCGTAAGGACGTGAGGGACGAGCTTTCCTCTATGGAAAAGCAAGCGATCAAAATGTCGGCAGTGTTGATCGAGGCGAAAGGGGATCTCAATGCTGCGTTGGAAATCGCTGTTAGCGAGAACATGAACAATGCCGCAATATTGTTCGCCAACAAGGGAGCCGATCCAGCGTCACTTTTGCAGCGTGTCGCGGAGCAGGCCGGCACTGGCCATACGCATGACGCGGCACTTGCCTCACGTGCTGGCAACGCGGTGCTGTTGCTGAGCAATATATTGCGTCAGGATAGGTTTAGCGGCCAAGGCGCGCTTGAGGCCGTCCTGGACAGTGTAGTGAGATCAGGGAACGTGAGGGCAGTGAAAACCGTGCTGATAGGCGATCCCGACGAGACACCTCTTTTCAAGCATTACGCCGAATCGAACGAGCTAACGGAAGTGACCACTTTGCTGAAGGCTGGCGCTATTGCGGACGATGCGCTATGGGATCTAGCCGAGGACGAAACGCTGACAAATCCAGAAAAGGAAATGAGGTTGCGCGTGCTCATTACGGCGGAGAAAAATCTGAAGGCGGAGGCAGATGCAACGGGCAGCGTCACGCCTTCGTATCGCTCAGCGAGTATAGCGGGCCTCGCAGATACAGCTATGGAACGTGCAGTATCGGAAATGTACGACCAGGGGAAAACGAACGAAGCAAGGCTGTTGATTCAAGCCGGAGCACCTGGGGTCCATCTGCTGATGGACCGTTGCCAGAAAGGCGATTTTCGAGCCGTAAAATCAATCCTTCACCTCGGCGCTGATTTCATCACCACGATGAATGAGCTGATGGCGCAGCGGCGGCAGAGCGATGCGAATGTCTTGGCTCTCGCGCTGAGTGCCGTCCGGGATGAAAAAATCGCCGCACGAAAATAAGGCTCTTTACCGTAACTGATGAGTTCGCCCTCGCCGATAAGAAGCGCGTGAGGGCAACTTCAGCAGGTCGTATGCGGGGGGGCGGGCGCTGGTTAATGGTGGACCTGCAGCCGGTGCCTGAGCAGGAGAAGCACCGAACCATGCGTCGGAATGAGGATTCCCCTCAATCAATAAACGCGCGTCTGCCGAGTTGACCGACCAGTCGGTTCGTTAGAATATGATGGATCGTTTCCTCCGAAATTCAAGTTTTTGAATTCCCGTACCATCAGCTTGGTGTATTTCAGGACAGATCCCTCAGCCATGACCACACGTGAGCCAGAACGTAATAATCAGATCATTGACGTGGCTCGCCGGTTGTTTGCCCGCCACGGTTATCGTGGCACATCGTTGAACATGATCGCGGCCGAGGTAGGAGTATCGAAGTCGGCGCTATATCACCATTTTCCGGACAAGGAAACGCTATACCGAAGCCTGGTCGCCAGCGGCATGCAGGTGCTGTTCGAGTACGTGCGTGACCGTATGCCACCTGCGGAAAGCGGCCCGGTGGAGCGCTTGTACGGTTTTATGAGAGCGTCAATTGAGTACTACGAGCAGTTTCATGATAGCTGGGTATCCGGCTCGCAACTCTTTTGGTCTGCCGAGAATGACGAAACGCGCGCTATGGTGCTCAAATGGCGCGATGCTTATGAAGAGCTGTTGAAGGCGTCGATTCGGGATGGCATTGCCGCGGGCGAGTTCCGTCCCGGTACGGATGTCAGCCTGGCCAGCAAATTTCTGCTGTCGTCGTTGAATCAATTGTCCCGCTGGTATCGCCCAGACGGCGAAAAGACGGCGACAGAGATCATGGACTGTTTTGTGGGGATGTTTTTGCAGGGAATAGCACAGCGGTCGGCGACGGACGATCTCCCGTACGACAACGCCCCCGCCCCGCTTTGAACTGCCCGGAGAGGTTGTACATCGATCCAACCTTTGTGGTGCTGTCCGTTTTGTGGCGGGGCGTTTCGCCGGGCGATGTTCGGCGTGATCGTTTACGAGGCACTCAACGATGCTTGCCACGGCGCATTGTTCTGCGTGTTGCCGCTCATGCTTTTACCGGATACTCGACCGGTATACCGTTGGTCTCCTACAGTAAATTGAATTACCTCTCCTTCTAGCCGCGCGTCGGTGATCGGCGTGACATTATTGCCCTCGCGCAGGGATCCGCTGAGCATTTGATAGCGTTGCTCCAATACGAGCTCTTTATCGCCGAGTGCCCATGTGCCGGCGACTTTGGCGGGGACGATCCATTTGTGCGCGTTGCAATACGCCGTGCAGTTTTCGCTGACTTGCGCAGATTCGTCGGGTTGCCAATCGCCCATGGTGAACGAGTTGGAGACGACGCGCGTGCCTGGCTTCATCTCCAGGATGATGGGACGTAGACGTTCGTTCAGACTGGGCAGCAGGAACAAGGTCACTACGGTGGCGTCGGAGAAATCCGATTTGAAAATGTCGGCCTGTTCGAATGTCGCTTTGTCTGCGACGCCTTCGGCTTTTGCGGCGCGTTGCGCCAGGGCGACCATGTCGGGATTGAACTCGATGCCGCGTGCCGTAGCGCCGCGTTTGGCGGCAGTGATGACGGTGCGGCCGTCGCCTGAGCCCAGATCGACGAGGCGGTCGTTGGGAGTGAGTTCGGCCATTTCCAGCATGCGGTCGACTAGTGCTTGAGGTGTGGGCACCCACACCACGTCTTTACCGGATTGGCCCACGGTGGGCTCGTAAGTCGAGGCCTTGTCGGCCGCCGTTTGAGCGGCTGCGCTGGCATGCCAGACCATGGCGCACAGCACGGCAGATACTAGGGATTTTTGCAGCGTTTGCATTGACGTTCTCCTTGTTGAGAGGGCAAGTCAGAGGGCGGCATCGTCCCGCGGTTGGGCGGTGGCGACGGGGTCTACAGCTTTGTTTCTGAGCAACAGCAGCGGCGTGCCTGCGGCCAGTACGGCGAGTCCGATCCAGGCCGCTGCGCCGGTATGCAGAATGCTCGCGTGCAACATGTACAGGCACGTCAGGCAGAACACGATCGGCGTGAGGGGATAGAGCGGGACGCGGTAGGGCAGTTGGCGTTCAGGGTGCCGCCACCTCAGCACGAATACAGCGAGCCCGACCAAGAGCAGAAATCCCCAAAATACCGGTGCGGTGTAGTCCACCATGGCCTTGAAGCCATCGCGGGTAATGGCGCCCATGCCTATCAGGGCCAGTGCGATGGCGCCTTGGACCAATTGCCCGTTGGCGGGCGTTTTACCGCGGCCGTCCCAGATGCCCATCCAATGCATGACCGAAAGGTCCTGTGCCATGGCATAAAAAACGCGGGCGCCGGTAAAGATGGTGGCGTTCAGGGTGGATATGGCGGCCACGATAATGGCCAACGTGACGATGGTTTCGCCCGCGGGGCCGGCAACTTGCCGCATCATGTCAGCGGCCACGGCATCCGAGGCGCGCAAGCCCTCCAGGCCCAGAATGGAAACGAGGGCGAGATTGGCCAGCACGTACAGGAGAATCAGAATGAGCGTGCCGGTGACGAGGACTTTCGCGATGTTGCGCGGCGCGTCTTTGAGTTCGCCGGTCAGATAAGACGCCTCGTTCCAGCCGCCAAAAGTGAGCAGTACAAAGATCATCGCCAGCCCTAGCGCGGCGGTGTCCGATGAGATCGGTGTCGGTGGCGCGGTGAGCTCTGCCGGTGCGCCGAATAGTCCGAACAGAATGACGGCAGCGAGGGCGCCAACCTCGACCAGCGTCACGACGACTTGCAGTGTTTTGCTTTGCGCCGTCCCGATGATGTTGACGCCAGTAAACAGGATGACTGAGAGGGCGGCGTAGAGTGCCGGGCCATAGGGGCCTAACGGAAAGAGTTGAGCAACATAATCGCCCAGCATGAAAGCGACGCCTGCAATGGCGCCAGTCTGGATGACGGTGCCCCGCGCCCAGCCGAATAGCATCGCGACAGGACGTCCATAAGCGCGGGATAGAAAATGATATTCGCCCCCTGCATGGGGATGTGCCGCAGAGAGTTCGGCATAACACAGCGCACCGATCAACGTGACCACGCCACCCGCCACCCAGACCATGATGAATGCCCATTCCGAGTCGACATTGGCTGCGACGATGGACGGTGTCCTGAAAATACCGATGCCGATGACCAAGCCCACAAGAATGACGACGGCATCGAAGACCGACAGCATTCCTGCAGGTTTGGCCTCGACGTGATGAGAGGCTGGAGCGGGTGATTCCGTACTGCGCTGGTGTAGATTGTTCATGAATTTGTAAGCTTCAGGACAATAGGCCGCCAGCGTGGCGGGGCGGAACTGCAGGAATTAAATTGACTTCAACAGGGAAAAGCCGAAGGTATTGATGCCGTGTTCGCTACGGATACAGACGGACCCGCCATGCATGGAAGCGATGGCGCGCACGATGGACAGACCGAGGCCGTGATGGACGCCGCTATGCGTGCGCGCGGCATCGCCACGGTAAAAGCGTTCGAATAGACGAGACTGCTGTTCAGGCGGGATCGGATCGCCGTGATTGGAGACGGACACCCATGCATAGTCGCCGCGCATTTCAATGGCGACGACGACTTCGGTGCCAGCATACGCATAGCGCACGCTGTTCGAGAGCAGATTGGCCAGTGCGCGATGGAACAGGCGTTTGTCGGCGTGTATGTGCGCATCGCCATCGACGCGGACCGTGAGATCGCGCTCGAAGAAGGTGTCCTCGACGTATTCCACGGTTTTGCGGGATTCGGTCAATAGCGAGATGTCGCTGAGTTCTGCGGCGCGGTGCCCGTTCTCGGCACTGGATAGAAACAGCATGTCGTTGACGATGCTGCTCATGCGCTCGAGCTCTTCCAGATTGGATTCGAGCAGGTCCTGCAGGGCGCCGAGATCACGCTCGCGCACAAGGGCGACCTGCGTCTGGCCTATGAGGTTGGTCAGCGGTGTACGCAGTTCGTGGGCAACGTCGGCGTTGAATCCCTCAAGCTGCAACCACGCGGCCTCGCGGCGTTCGAGCGCGTTATTGAACGACACGGCGAGCTCGCGGATTTCAGGCGGCAGGCCAACGACGTCCAGCCGTTGCCGCGGGTTATTGGGCGGCAAGCGGTTGGCCTGCCGGCTGAGGCGGCGCACGGGACTCAAGCCCAGTTTTGCAATCCAATATCCCAGTATGGCAACCAGCAAGATGCCCAGGGCTGAAGTGATGCTCATGACCCGGGTGAATTTTTCTTTGGTGTGGATGTAGGCCGAGCAGTCGAGCGCGACGATGAACTCCACTTCGGGCCGGTCACCGGAGGCAGGAATGGTGCGGCTCAACGTCGCCCAGATGTTGGACGGCTCGCGAACCTTGATGAATCCGAACGGTTCTTCGGGAATTTTCCAGCCGTCCTCGAGCAACAAGGGGGCGCCGTACGCAAAGCGCTCGTCCGAGGACCGTATCCAGTAACGAACCCGCGCACCTTCTTGGGAAAAACCGTCGAGTTTGCGGCGTACGGTCTCCCATTCGGGCTCGGTAGCGCGCGAGTGGATGTAGGGATCCAGCAAGGTATGGTGATATTCCAGTTCACCACGCACCTGTTCGCGTACGGACTCGGTCAGCACGCAGTACAGAAAAAAAGCGACGCCGGAAAATACCACCGCGGCGGTGATGGCGAACATCGTCGCCAGTCGCCATGCAATGGGCAGGCTGCGTCTGGGCCGTATCATGCGGCGTCGTCCGATGGCTCGCTATGCCGGTTTTCGAGTACGTAGCCCATGCCGCGAACGGTGTGCAGCAATTTGCGGCCATAGGGGGCATCGACCTTGGCCCGCAGGCGTTTGACGGCGACTTCGACCACGTTGATGTCGCTATCGAAATTCATGTCCCAGATCTGCTCGGCGATCATGAGTTTGGAGAGGACTTCTCCCTGATGGCGGGCGAGCAGGCTGAGCAGCGAAAACTCTTTGGCAGTGAGATCCAGGCGCTGTCCTGCCCGGGTGACTTTACGCGCGAGGAGATCGATCGTGAGATTGTCGATTTGCAGCGTGGTGACCTCGTGCCCCTCTGTGCGGCGTCGCGTCTGAGCTTGCAGGCGGGCTACCAGTTCTGTGAACGAAAAGGGTTTGGGCAGATAGTCGTCGGCGCCTTTGCGCAATCCGGTCACGCGATCGTCGACGGCGCCTCGAGCCGATAGCATGATGACAGGCGTGGATTTCTGGCGGCGTAACTGAGTCAGAACCCCATAGCCATCCAGGCCGGGAAGCATCAAGTCCAGGACGATGGCGTCATAGTCGAACTCGAGGGCCAGATGCAGGCCGTCAACGCCCGTGTCTGCGACATCGACGGTATAGCCGAGTTCGGTCAATCCTCGCAGAATGTAGGAAGACGTTTTCGCTTCGTCCTCGACGACAAGTACTCGCATGGTGGGATTTTGCTTTTGTACCAGGGGAAAAATGGCTCGTACAGCAGGGAATCAGTTTACGCAGGCTCGTAGGTCATCGCGCTGACGATACGCTGACATTTCTGTCAGCCGGAAGGCGATGCTGTCCGTGGGCAGGCCGCACGGTCTCTGGCCGCGAAACAAGGCCGGCGTCAAACCAAGCCTAGTGTAGGCCAATCAGCGATGTTCGCCGTCCAAGTAGAGCCAATGTCCGCCGACGCGCAGAAATCGACTGATTTCGTGCAAACGCGTGGCACGGCCGGCCTGACGGTAGCGAGCCACGAATTCGACCGTGGCGTGATCGGCGTCTGGCTGACGGTGCTGCTTGATCTGCAGGCCTAGCCATTTCAGATCGGAGGGGTTCGGCTCTAGCCGAGCGGGACGTGTGTCAGGGTGCCAGGTGTCGAGCAAGTACGGCAGATCGTCCAGCACGAAAGCGCTGTAGCGCGAGCGCATCAAGGCGAGGGCGTCAGGGGCGAGCAGGCGCTGCGGGCCGCGATGCCACCGTTCGCAGCAACGCGCATAGGCCAGGCCGCTATCGCACGGACAAGCTGGCATCGTTCAGACCACCAGATCCTGATAATCGGGGTGCCGGGCGATATAGGCTACGGCATAGGAACACAAGGGCAGGACGCGCCAGCCGCGTTGGCGAGCCGTGTCCAGGGCATGGCGAGTCAGTGCCGCAGCGATGCCCCGGCCGCCGACGGCGCTGGGGACGCCGGTGTGCTGGATGACCATGGTGTTGTCGCGCAACTGATAATCCAGGACGCAGGCGTGGCCGTCTACGCGCGTTTGGAAGCGGCCTTGCGGCTCGTTATGATCAATGATGAGCGTGGTGTCGGACATGGTGGTAAAGCCAGGAAGACAAGCCGGTTTGCGATGACCGGCGAACCGGCCGCGATATGCAGATCAACGATACAGGAACAGGATAACCCAGACTGCGATCATGGCGACAAGACCCACCCAGCATGATGCCCAGAAGCCTACGATGGGGATCTTTACACTGAAAGGCACGCGTCTGGGCTCAACATGGCTGAGTTGTTTGTTGGCATGAGCAAACAGGCCAAAGTTGAATCCCGGAAAGGCCAGGCGAAAGAAATAGTCTTGAAAGATAGAGGTCTTGATGACCAATGGGAATTGCCGAAACGATCCGTGCTTTAACAAGGGATGCTTCAGGGTTGCGTTGATTCTGTCCGTCTGTACAAAGAACAGCAAAATGCCGCAGATGGTGCAGACAATGAAGCACAGCGTGACGAGACTGAATGCGTAGGCGAGAACGGGAGTGGACATGAGATGCAGTGCAGTAAAGAATGGCTAGGCGTGTTGGGACGAGGCGGAAACTATCCGCGTGTCTGTCCTTCGCCGCTGAGAACCCATTTCAGGGTGGTCAGGCCTTCGAGGCCGACAGGGCCGCGTGCGTGCAGCCGGTTGGTCGATATGCCGATCTCGGCGCCCAGGCCATATTCGAATCCGTCTGCAAAACAGGTGGGCAGATTGACATAGACCGAGCTGGAGTCGACCTCGCGTTGAAAGCGCTGGGCGGCCGAGAGGTCTTCGGTCACGATGGCGTCGGTATGGCCGGAGCCCCAGCGAGCGATGTGTTCGATGGCCTGGTCCAGCGAGTCGACGATGCGCACGGCCAGAATCGGAGCCAGGTATTCAGTGGCCCAATCTTCGTCGGTGGCGGGTTTGGCGGCGGGTACGATCTCGCACGTACGAGGGCAGCCACGCAGTTCGACGCCATGCGCGGTAAACGCAGTCGCCAGGCGCGGCAGGATCGAGATGGCGGCGCCGGCGTCGATCAGCAGGGTCTCCATGGCGCCGCAAATGCCGTACCGATAGGTCTTGGCGTTAAAGGCAATGGTGTGGGCCTTTTGCGGATCGGCGGCGGCATCGATGTAGACGTGGCAATTGCCGTCCAGGTGTTTGATCAGGGGCACACGGGCTTCGCGCGCCAGCCGGGCGATGAGGCCTTTGCCGCCTCGGGGAACGATGACGTCGATGTGCTCCGTCATGGTGATGAGCTTGCCCACTGCAGCGCGGTCAGTCGTGCCGACGACCTGGACGGCTTCAGGAGGCAGATTGGCGGCTTGCAGGCCGGTTTGTACGATCTGTCCCAGCGCGACATTGGAATGAAAGGCCTCGCTGCCGCCACGCAGGATGGTGGCATTGCCGGATTTCAGGCATAGCGCCGCCGCATCGATGGTGACGTTGGGCCGGGATTCGTAAATGATGCCGATCACGCCCAGCGGCACGCGCATTTGAGCGACGCGCATGCCATTGGGACGGACGGTGCCTGCGGTGGTACTGCCAATTGGGTCCGGCAGATTGGCGATCTGACGCAGGCCTTCTGCCATTTTGTCGATGGCGTTGTCCGATAGGGTCAAGCGGTCGAGCAGTGCGGGCTCCAGGCCGTTGGCGCGTGCGGCCTCCAGGTCTTTGGCGTTGGCGGCTTGTAGCGAGGCGCGATTTTCCAGCAGCGCATCGGCCATGGCGAGCAGCGCCTGGTTTTTGGCCGCGCCGCTGGCGCGCATCATGGCCCGCGAGGCGCGCCGGGCGTTTTCGCCCAAGAGCAGCATGGCATTATCGATATCGGAAGAGGACATGAGAGTGTCTGGCATGATTCGGAAGGCGGTGCAGCATGCACCGGCAGATAGTCCTAAGTGTATCGTGCTGCGCGGCAGCGAAGGGCGGGCCGCCGCTGCGCGGCAACAGGCCCACCAGTGTGCGGCGCCAGGCCGCTATCCGAGAGCACAACCGCAGGGGGCGGCAGCGCGGCGGGGCGGTTGGACGGCGCAGCGTGTTGCAGCCCGGCCCGTGAGCCGCAGGGCCGGACCGTCATCGGGCACGGCTGCCGGCCGCCGCGACGCGTAGCGCCAGTCGGGTCATTTCTTCCCATGCGTCTGCGAGGCGTCCGGGGACGGTCAGGCCTTTGATCAGACGGTCCACCTCGTGCGCATGCTGGACCGCCGCCGGCCAGGCCTTGGCGGGGATGCGCCCCAGGGCTTGCAGGGCCAGTTTCTCGTGGGCGCCGAATATCCTCAGCCGGCGCATCAGTGCGCCGGCGTCCTGGCCCGTGGCGCGGGCTTCGGCGACGCGGGCCAGCAGGCGGATCTCGTCGCCAACGGCCCACAGAACCAGGGGCAGCGCCTCGCCTTCGGCGCGCAGGCCCTCCAGCATACGGATAGTGCGCGGTGCGTCGCCCGCCAGCATGGCGTCGCGCAGGCCGAAAACGTCGTAACGGGCGACGTTGAGCACGGCACGTTCGACGTCCTGGGCGGCCAATTGGCCCTCGGGATAGAGCAGTCCCAGTTTCTGGATTTCCTGGTGGGCGGCCAGAAGATTGCCTTCGACCTTGTCGGCCATCCATTGCAGCGTGGCGGCGTCGGCGCGCTGGTTTTGCCGCGCCAGGCGGGCGCCGACCCAGGCGGGCAGGCGGCTGCGTTCGATCGAGGCGATGTCTATCATCATGCCGCTCTGCGCCAGTGCCTGGACCCATTTGGACTCGCGCGTCGCTTTGTCCAGGCGGGGCAGCGCCACGACGATCAGAGTGTCGGGATCGGGTTGCGCCGCGGCTTGCGTCGCCAGTTTCGTGAGGGTGTCCGCGCCCGTTTTTCCGGGCTTGCCGGTGGGCAGCTTGATTTCCAGAATGCGCTTGTCACCGAACAGCGAGACGCTTTGTGTGGCGGCGAAAACCGCGCTCCAGTCGCTGCGCGCATCCATGATCATGGAGGTGCGGTCGGTGTAGCCGGCTTGGCGTGCGGCGGCACGCAGAGCGTCAGTGGCTTCGATGACCAGCAGAGGTTCGTCGCCAGATATGGTGTACAGCGGCGCCAGGCGCTGCCCGGCGCGTTGCAGATGCTCTGCCAATCGGTCAGCGTCTAGCGACTGCCCCATGCGTCACCACGTGCCCGTGCCGGGCGTTCCAGGCGTTTGCCAGGTTTCTGGCCGATTGTCGGAAGGCACGGAATTGGGATCGTAGACCGGCGAGTCGGGATCGCTTTCGCCACGCTGTGCGGCCTCGTACGCATTGTGTACGTCTGGCGCCGTCAAGCGTCGGAGCAAGCGGCTGACCAGGGCCTGCTGCATGGATTGATACAGCGTCTCCATTTGCGCTTCTTTGGCTTGGACGACCTGATCGTCGTACGGCATTTCGCGATAGATCGAGAGCGTGGTGTCGGGCAGGATGGCCACGCCTTTATTGGTGATCAGGCGGAATGTGAAGTTGATGCCGAGTTCGTATTCCTCGACACGGCCTTGTGCGTTGAGCGATACCTCGCGCAGTGAGCGGCTATTGTCGACGACCTGCAACACGGCGTCCGCTGCTTTGGTTTGGTCTACCAGGCGTGTGTTGGGTGATGCTGCACGTATTGCACGCCGGACGTCGGCACCAAAGCGCGTGTTTTCGGGAATGCCGACATAAAGCGTGTTGAACGGCAATGGCGTCACGCCACGCATGGCGAAGCCGCACGCCGCCAGCAGCATGACGGTCGCCAGGCTGGCTGCGCGCAGCCACCAGCGTGAGCGGAAATGTTGCAGGCGGGGCGGAGCAAAATGCATGCGTGACCTCTTAACCAACGACGTTGACGAGCTTGCCCGGCACGACAATCACGCGCTTGGGCGGACGGCCTTCGAGGAAGCGGGAGACTTCTTCCTGGCCGGCGGCGAGTTGTTCGATCTCTGTTTTCGAGGCCTGTGCGGCGACGCGGATCGAGCCTCGCAGTTTGCCATTGACTTGCAGCATGAGTTCGATCTCGTCGGCCACCAACGCGGCCTCGTCGACGTGCGGCCAAGGCGCATCCAGCAGATCACCCAACTGGGCTGCGTAACCCAGATCACGCCACAGGTGCCACGTGATGTGCGGCACGACCGGATACAGCACTCGCAGCAGGATGCCGATGGCTTCGGCGCGGGCTGCATCGGATTGGGCCCCGTCGGGGAGCTTGGCGCTGTCGATGGCGTTGAGCATTTTCATGCAAGCCGAGACCACCGTGTTGTACTGGATACGCTGGTAATCGTAATCGGCTTGCTTGAGCAGACTGTAAACCTCGCGGCGCAGGTCTTTGACGGGGGCGGGGGCCTGAGTCCAGTCGGTGCCGGCAGCCAGGCCACGGGCAATGGCCTCGTGTTGGCCATAGCACAAGGTCCACAGGCGGCGCAGGAAACGATTCGAGCCGTCTACGCCGGAATCAGACCACTCCAGGGTTTGCTCGGGCGGGCTGGCGAACATGACAAACAGGCGCGCGGTATCTGCGCCCAGTGTGTCGATGAGCGCTTGGGGATCCACGCCGTTGTTTTTGGACTTGGACATGGTGCCCACGCCGCCATACTGCACGTCGGAACCGTCGGCCTTGAGCTTGGCGCCGATGATGGCGCCCTTGGCGTCGTATTGGTTTTCGACTTCTTCGGGCCAGAAATACTCGATGCCGCCCTGGGCGTTTTTACGCGAGTAGATGTGGTTCAGCACCATGCCTTGGCACAGCAGCTTGGTGAAGGGTTCGTCAAATTTCAGCAGGCCCATGTCGCGCATGACGCGTGTCCAGAACCGAGCGTACAGCAGGTGCAGCACGGCGTGTTCGATGCCGCCGATGTACTGGTCCATGGGCATCCAGTAATCGTTGCGCGTATCGACCATGGCCTCGTCGTTGTCCGGCGAGGTGTAGCGCATGAAATACCAGGACGAGTCCACAAAGGTGTCCATCGTGTCGGTCTCGCGCCGTGCGGGTTTGCCGCAACTGGGGCATGAGCACGACAGGAATGCCTCGTTTTTGGCCAGCGGGTTGCCGCTGCCGTCGGGAATCAGATCATCGGGCAGGACGACCGGCAGGTCTTTTTCGGGCACCGGGACCGGGCCGCAGTCGGCGCAGTGAATGATGGGGATCGGGGTACCCCAGTAACGCTGGCGCGAAATCCCCCAGTCGCGCAGGCGCCAGGTGGTTTGTTTTTCACCCAGGCCCTGGGCCGTCAGATCGGCCGCGATCGCGTCCACGGCTTCACGGAACGTCAGGCCATCGTATTTGCCGGAATTGACGGTGCGGCCGCTTTGTTTGTCGCCGTACCATTCTTGCCAGGCGTCGGTGGAATAGGTTTTGCCCTCGAGCGCGACGACTTGCTTGATGGGCAATTGGTATTTCTGGGCAAAGGCGAAATCGCGCTCGTCGTGAGCGGGCACGCCCATGACGGCGCCGTCGCCGTAGCTCATGAGCACATAGTTGCCTACCCAGACGTCGACTTGCTCGCCCGTGAGAGGATGGGTGACGGTCAGGCCCGTAGGCATCCCGGATTTTTCGCGGGTGGCGATTTCAGCCTCGGTCGTGCCGCCGAGCTTGCATTGTTCGATAAATGCGGCGAGCTCTGGATTGGATTGCGCAGCGTGTGTAGCCAACGGGTGTTCAGGCGCAACGGCGCAGAACGTGACGCCCATGATGGTATCGGCACGGGTGGTGAAGACGTACAGCTTGCCGTCCTGGATGAGCTGGCCGTCGGTGCCGGCGATCTGATGAGGGAACGCAAAGCGCAGGCCCTCGGATTTGCCGATCCAGTTTTCTTGCATGACGCGCACGCGCTCCGGCCAGCCGGGCAGGCCGTTGCGGACCTGTTCCAGCAGCTCGTCGGCGTAGTCGGTGATGCGCAGGTAGTAGCCCGGGATCTCGCGTTTTTCCACAAGGGCGCCCGAGCGCCAGCCGCGTCCGTCAATGACTTGCTCGTTGGCCAGCACGGTCTGATCGACCGGATCCCAGTTGACGACCTGCGTTTTGCGATAGGCGATGCCTTTTTCGAGCATCTTCAGGAACAGCCATTGGTTCCATTTGTAGTATTTCGGATCGCAGGCGCACATTTCGCGCGACCAGTCGATCGCCAGACCCATCGATTTCATCTGCTTTTTCATGTAAGCGATGTTGTCGTAGGTCCATTTGGCCGGCGGGACTTTGGACTTGATGGCGGCGTTTTCGGCGGGCATGCCGAATGCGTCCCAGCCCATGGGCATCAATACGTTGTAACCGCGCATGCGTAGCTGGCGCGCCATCATGTCGTTGATGGTGTAGTTGCGGACGTGACCCATGTGGAGCTTGCCGCTGGGGTACGGCAGCATGGAACACGCGTAGAACTTCGGCTTTTCGGAGCCGTCGGCGTTCTGTGCGTGCTCGGTGACACGGTAGGCGTCGCGGGCCTGCCAGTCTTGGTGGGCGGCTGCTTCGACGGCGGTGGGGCTGTAACGTTCCTGCATGGGCTCGTGCGCGTATCTATAGAAAGAAAGTGGGCCGCCGCTGCGTCACGCAACGACGGTCAAACCCCTGATTATAAAGAGTCCCTAGCCGCGAGGGGCCGGGGGTGGGTTTTCGGGGATGCGAGCCGATGGGGACCAGGCGGCATAGGCCAGGGCGGCCAGGCTCACAGCCAGTCCGCCGGCCGAGACAGCCAACCATCCGCCCGTGGCGTACAGGAACGACGAGATCAACGAGCCGGCTGCGCCGCCGATAAAATAAGACGTCATGTAACCAGCGGTGAGTCGGCTGCGGGCGTCGGGCTGCAGGCGATAGATGGAAGTCTGGTTGGTGACATGAACGCCTTGGATCATCATGTCCAGCATGACGACGCCGATCAGCAGCGCCGCCAGCGAATGCGCTCCCAGCGCGAGCAAGACCCATGAGGCGGCCAACAGTATCAGTCCGATCCTCGTCGCCAGATTGCCGCGTCCACGATCGTTGAGACGGCCGAATCGATTGGCGGCAAAAGCACCGGCCGCGCCCGCCAGGCCAAATAGACCAATGGTGCTGTCACTGTAGGAGTAGGGGGGATTGGCCAGCAGGAACGTCAGTGGCGTCCAGAACATGCTGAAAGAAGCGAAGATCAACGCCCCCAGCAGCGAGCGTGCCCGAAACAGGGGCTCACGTGCGTAGAGATGAAAAATTGAGGCCAGCAAGCTTGTGTAGCTGAGATGCGTGGTTGCTTTATAGCGCGGCAATACGCGCCACAACGCCGCCGCCATGATGAGCAGCAATCCCGATGCGACCCAGTAGACGGTGCGCCAGCTGCCCAGTTCGGCGAGTCCGCCGGCTACCGTGCGTGCCAGCAGAATGCCGAGCAACAGGCCGCTCATGACCGTGCCGACGGCTTTGCCGCGCTGGTGAGGGGCCGCCAAGGTGGCGGCGAACGGCACAAGGACCTGGGCCACCACGGACAATACTCCCGTGGCGGCGGTGCCTGCCAGCAGCATTGGAAAGCTGTTGGCAAAGCCGGAAATCAACAAGCCCACCGCGCTCAACAGGGTCATGAACACGATCAGCGCACGGCGCTCAAGCATGTCGCCCAGGGGAACCAGCAGCATCAGACCGGCTGCATACGATAGCTGTGCCGTCATGACGATGCTGCCGGCGGCGGTCTCGTTCAAGCCGAACTGCTGACTGATGGTGTGCAACAAGGGCTGCGCGTAATAATTGCTCGCGACGATCAATCCGGTGGCCGCCGACATCAACAAGATGATGGGCGTGGTCAATGTGGGGACGCGGGCGGGAGTGGGGTGAGACATGGACGGGACTGCAATCAAGAGGAGTGGGCGTTGGCGTCATGCGCGCTGAGCAGTTGGCGCAGCAGCGTCGCGAGATGTTTGCGATCGCCCGCAGACAGCGGGCTCAATAGCTCCTCGAGCTTGATCAGGTAGTCATCGAGCACCGCTTTGATGACGCGCAATCCTTGAGGCGTCAACGACACCATGACGCTGCGGCGATCATCGGGGTTTGGTGCACGGACCAGCAGACCTGCTTGCTGCAAACTATCGAGGCGATGAGTCATGGCGCCGGAGGAGAGCAAGAGGGCGCCGACCAAGGCCTGGGGGTTTAACGCATGTGGCGGGCCCGCGCGATACAGCGTGGCCAGCACATCGAATTCACCTTGATGCAGGCCATATTCGCGAAAAGTAGTGTCGACCTCGCGGGCAGCCAGCGTATGCAGGCGAAACAGCCGGCTGAATACAGCCATGCTGGAGACATCCAGTTCAGGACACTGCTCGTGCCACTGGCCAAGAACGAAATCAACGTGATCGCGCATGGTTATCTTTATATTAAGTATTTTGACGTAAAGATAAATGGGCGGATCCGGAATGTCAATGTTGCACGCAAAAACGGCAAGGCCCGCCTCTTGCGAGACGGGCCTTGCCGATCAAACTGTAGGGACGGTGCGCAGATTTACTGAGCGGCGTCTTTCAGTTTTTTCAGAGGACGGACCTTGACCTTGACCGATGCGGGCTTGGCCGGGAACCAACGCTCTTGGCCGGTGAACGGGTCTTTGCCGAAGCGCTTGGCCTTGGCAGGAACCTTCTGCACGGTGACTTTGAGCAGGCCAGGCAGAGAGAACTCGCCAGCGCCTTTCTTGTTTACCGAACCCAGTGCAGCGTTTTCCAGCCCGGCCAGAACGGCCTTGACCGATTTGGCTTCCACGCCGGTCTGTGCGACCAGGTGAGCAACCAACTGCGACTTGTTCAGTGCTTCTTTGATGACGGGAGCCGCAACCGTTTTTACTGCAGCGGTCTTGGCGACGGTTGCCTTTTTGGCAGGTGCTTTCTTAGCCGCAGCCTTGGTGGCAGGGGCTTTGGCAGCGGTCTTGCTGACTTTCTTGGCGGGAGCTTTTGCTTTGGTAGCCATGGTCGAAATCCGTATGTTGAGAACGCGAGTGAGCTCGGTACCGAAGATCGGCACGTGGCACCTCGCGCCCGATAATAGCGGAACTTCAGGCGCTGTGTGCGTATTTCTTTGCGTTGACCCCTTAAAACATGTTGTTTTCGTGGCAAAGACATGGCTGATTGCAATCTCAGTTATCTGTAATTTATATCGTGATACGATATTTTTCGGGATCGGTTCGGCGGCCGATCCTGTTTGTTTTTGTCGCTGCGCTCTCTGTTCTTTAATCCTGCTTTTCTCATATGGCTCCTCTTGCTTCTATGTCTTTTGCGCGTACGCTTGGCACGTCGCGATTAGGTGATTTCACGACGGACCGCCGGGTCCTTTTATTAATGTTGATGGCGGTGCTGGTCGGTCTGGCTGGCGTGGGTGCGGCGTGGCTGTTGCTGCGTTTGATTACGCTGTGTACCAACTTGGCCTACTTCGGCCGTCTGTCGGTGGAGGACCTGCCGATTACGAGTCATACCTTGGGATGGTGGGCCATCGCCGTACCGGTGGTGGGTTGCATCATCATCGGTTTTATGGCGCGTTACGGTTCAGAGAAAATTCGCGGCCACGGTATTCCTGAGGCCATGGAAGCAATTCTGATTGGCAAGAGCCGCATTCAGCCCAAAGTCGCAGTGCTCAAGCCCGTATCGTCGGCCATCTCTATCGGTACGGGTGGTCCCTTTGGCGCCGAAGGTCCCATCATCATGACGGGCGGCGCGATCGGTTCCTTGTTGGCGCAGATGGTGCATATGAGTTCCGGCGAGCGCAAGACGCTGCTGGTGGCCGGTGCTGCGGCCGGTATGACTGCGGTGTTTGGCACGCCTGTTGCCGCGATTTTGCTGGCGGTTGAATTGCTGCTGTTTGAGTGGAAGCCGCGCAGTTTTTTGCCGGTGGCTGTGGCAGCCATCGTGTCGGCGGCGGCACGACCCTTGTTGTTGCACAGTGCACCGATTTTTCCGTATGAAGGTGTGGGGGAGCCGTCGTTGTCCCATGTGGTGGCGTGGGCGGGCCTTGGTGTGCTGGCGGGGTTGGGGTCTGGCGTACTGACCTCATTGGTGTATCTATTTGAGGACTGGTTCGAAAAACTGCCCGTTCATTGGATGTGGTGGCCGGCCCTGGGCGGTTTGGTCATCGGCATCGGCGGCATGATTGAGCCCTCTGCGTTAGGCGTGGGATACGACAACATCACGGATTTGCTGGCAGGCAAACTGGCGATTCAAGCCGTATTGCTGCTGTTGGTCGTGAAAGTGGTGATCTGGTCTGTCGCGTTGGGTTCGGGGACCTCGGGTGGTGTGTTGGCGCCGTTGTTGATCTTTGGCGGTGCGCTGGGGGCATTGATGACGCCCTTACTGCCTGAGACGAGCCCGGGATTCTGGGCCTTGCTGGGAATGGCGGCGATGATGGGCGGCACGATGCGCGCACCGTTGACGGCGACATTATTCGCCGTGGAGCTGACAGGTAATTTCAGTGTGCTGTTGCCTGTGCTGACAGCCTGCGCGTTTGCTTATGGCCTGACCGTATTACTGCTGAAGCGTTCGATCCTGACTGAGAAAATTGCACGCCGAGGCCACCACATCACGCGTGAATATCACGTGGATCCCTTCGATCTGGTGCGTGTGTCAGCGGTGATGACGACCACGGTACAGACGCTGCCGGCGTCAATGAGTGTGGCCGATGCCATTGCACATTTCACGACATCGCAGCGGCGCCATACCGCCTATCCTGTGGTGGATACACAAGGCAAAGTGGTGGGGGAAATGACGCGTGCCGATAGTCTGGCATGGACCATGGCGGACGAAGAAAGCGCACGTCCGTTAGGCGACATGATGGCCGAGCGTGAACTTTTCCTGGGTTATCCTGACGAACTTGCCAGCCAAGTGGCTGATCGTATGGCGTTGACAGGGGTTGGCCGCGTGCCGATTGTCGAGCGTGCGACCGGACGCTTGGTGGGATTGGTGGGCCGCAAAGACCTGCTGCGTGTGCGGGCCGGCCGGCTGCGCGACGAGCGTGAGCGTACCGCCTATTTCCGTTGGCGCAGCGCGCGCCGGCGTCCGGTTGATTCCCAGTAGGAGTTCTCTTGTTCAAGAAAGTATGTGCCAGCTGGCTGCTCGTGGCAGCCTGCGTGGCGGGTGTGCCGGCGCACGCAGCGGCCGTTGTGCCACCGCCGGTGACGGCCAAAGCGTGGTTATTGCTCGATGCCACGAGTGGTCAGGAAATCGCGTCATTCAATCCTGATGCGCGTATCGAGCCGGCGTCGTTGACTAAAGTCATGACGGCTTATCTGGTGTTTCAAGCGTTGCGCGATGGGCGGCTGTCGGCACAACAGCAAGTGACGGTGTCGACACGAGCCTGGAAAGTTGCGCCGGGCAGCTCCAAGATGTTTCTCGAGCCAGGCAAGCGCGTGTCGATCAATGACTTGCTGTATGGCTTGCTGGTGCAGTCGGGCAACGATGCGGCGATCGCGTTGGCCGAGGCGACCTCGGGTTCGGTCGAGGCGTTCGTGCAGCGGATGAACGAGCAGGCTGCGCAGATGGGGCTGCACGGAACGCGTTTTGCGAGTCCGCACGGCTTGCCCGATCCGAATACCTACTCGACGGCGCGCGATCTGTCGGTGTTGGCGCAGCGTCTGGTCAGCGATTTTCCCGATCTGTATAAGACCTATGATTCGGTGCGGACCTTTACCTATAACAATATTTCGCAGTCGAATCGCAATCGCCTGTTGTGGCTGGATCCGAGTGTCGATGGGCTGAAAACCGGCCATACTGACTCGGCAGGATACTGTCTGATAGCCTCGGCGCAGCGGCCCGACGGCCAGATGCGCCGGCGTTTGATCAGCGTGGTGTTGGGCACGGGCTCCGACAAACTGCGTACCCAGGACAGCCAGGTGTTGTTGAACTGGGGGTTCCAGAGCTTCAAGACCGT
>Ga0182743_1000923_pt1 | contig 31688 bp, 41 predicted proteins | sample eDN3rd30CKraftOP_FD_128522 | JGI IMG/M metagenome (GOLD analysis project Ga0182743, IMG submission 128522) | Enriched Organic Plus compost microbial communities from Emeryville, California, USA - eDNA 3rd pass 30_C Kraft OP (version 2) (version 2) ... | reverse complement strand
CGGTACGGCGTCGACCTCGACGCAGAGTGGCTCGCGCTCCAGCGGCCGGCGCCGAGCCCGCTGCTCGAGCAGTTCTTCGCGATCTTCAGCTCCGACCAGTTGCAGGACCTGGCGAAGGAGCTCGGCGTCAATCTCGTCGGCCGCAAGAAGCGATGGGCGATGGCCGCGGCGTTCGTATCTCCCCAAAAGTTGCTGCAGCTCCCCAAGTGCCTCCGGCTACCGGAAGGCCAGGGGAAGGGCGGGAAGAAGGGACGGTGAGCCATGAGTCCAAACATTTCCCTGGAAATGGTCCTCCCCGCGGAGACGGACCTGCTCAACGCCCTCGCCACAGCGCGCGACTTTGCCGACGTCGCGATGCGCGGCCGTCCCCGCTCGCTTATGCCGCAACTGCTCGTGTACGCGTTCCCCTACGGTGCAGAAAAGCGCGAGCTGAGCATCTTCGCGATCGGCGGCGAGTTCGACGGCCAAGAGAAGGGGAGGATCCTGAAAAAGATCGGCATGGGGATGTATACGCGCCGGCGCCTGCCCACGCATGTCGCCTTGGTGACCGAGGCGTGGCTATCGGAGGACATGTTCGAAGCAGGGCGGCGAAAGTACTTGCTCCCCGAAGATGACCCCAATCGCATCGAGACGATCACCGTGCAGCTGCTCTCGCTCGACTGCCGCGCTCGCTTGAATCAGCGGACGGTGCGCCGCGACGCCGGTGGCCGCATGGAATGGGACGGGGAGTGGGATCTACTGGAGGGGGTGCAGGTCAAAACGAATCTGCTGGCCTGTTTCTTTGCTGGCTTCGCGGCCGCGGCCCGCAGCTTGAGGGAAGCTTAACGCGTTTGTTTTTGTCTGTTTCATGGTTCTATCGCATGGAGGTGGATTGTGCTCGTGCTATCCAGGAAAGAGGGGCAGCGATTGCGGATCGGCGACGACGTGGAGATCGTCGTGCGGCGCATCACCGGCAATCGCGTGACGATTGGGATCGAGGCCCCCGCGGGCGTGAAGGTTATCCGCGGGGAACTGCCTCCGGAAACCGTTCCATCGCCGCCAAGCCCAACCGGTCCTGATGCCGCGCCTCGAAGGCCAAGCGACCGAAAGGGCAAGGTGGCCTGATGCGGCGGCTGTGGCGGCTTTGAGAATGTTACACCTGACAAACCCAACGCCGCTCGCACCTTAACCACACTGTAAGTCTGTTCAGGTGCCCTTCTTGCGTCTAGCTGCGTTCTTGGTTTGTTGAGATTTTGTAGCGTTCTTTTGCTGCTTCGGTAGCTGCTTCGGGTCAACGGCCAGCAGACCCTTCAGGGCGTCGTTAAACGCCATCGGAATATGCACTGGTGCCTTGCGTTTAGGGTGTTTCATGCGGCAAATCACCTAACCCTTCTGCGGTGGGGTGGGTAAAAAATCTTGACAAGTCGCCCAACTTTTCTGCGTTTCGCCTTGCTGCGTCGATGGGCGTTCGTAGAATTATGGGTATGAACGAGTCTGAATATCTCCGACTGAAGCAGCAAATCGAGTCCACTTACCTGCAGGACTTGGCGGCACTGGAGCGAGTATATCGCTTGTCCCAGTCGCTGGAACCTGCGAGGCCCAGCACTAGAACGAGCGCTGCAAGGCGCTCGCTCTATCCTTCGATTCAACAAGCCACAGCCCCCTCGGCCACAACTATAGCAGAGGCCCCGCAAGTTTCCCTGCCTTCCGCAGAGAAACTGCCCGCTTCGGAGCAATCTGCGGAAGCGGCCATGGAGTCGGCAGAGTCGGCCGCGAAAGGGGAAGTGATGAAAGCGGCTCGCGAGGCGATGATCTTCCTGACGAACGACACGTTCACATGGAAGGATATTCATGCCGTTATGACGGACCTCTCTCCCGACGAGGTCTACCACGAAAATAGCGTTCGCCAAGCTGTCCGAAAGTTGCAGGAGCGCGGCGAAATCGAAGTGGCATCGCAAGGGGCCGGCAGAACGCCGACCTTCTACCGAATACCCGCAAGGAACAGCAACACGGAGGTTGTAGCAGGATAGAAACGCACACAGCCGGATCAAAGTTGGCCCTTTGAACCGGCTGCGTTTGTAAAAGCTGACGGGTTATAGAGCTTCCCGTCACTGCGGAGCGACTAGCGCACCACAGAAGTTTCAGACACTTCTATTATGCGCCAAAGCCCCGCCTAAGCAAGCTCAAATTTGTTGGGAGCTAGGGGCTATGTCTCCGCGCAACCGCCCTGCGCCGCCGGGCTATAGGTGGATTTTTCGCAAAGAGGTGCGTCATTGGCGCACCGGCAAGCCGATGCGTCGACGCGATGGCGGATACTTCTGCTTTCTCGTTCGATCGCGCTAGCTTGTAACTCTCTCTAAGGAAAGGGCATGCGCAATGTGTAGCGCTCGCGGGCCACCATGACGACAACAGAACTCTGACCACAACGAGAAGAGGGGCCGGCCCGCCCTAGGAAAACGGATGCCGGCCCCTCACTGTTTGCGGCGATGGCGAAATTGGTAGACGCGCCAGGTTTGGATTCCGGTGGGTGCCCCTTTTGAACGAGTCAGGCCCCTTGCGGGTTCAAATCCCGCTCGCCGTATTTCTTACGATCTTACTTCGCATCCGGTTCGGGGTGAATATCATCGCCCGATTGCTGGCTTGGCTTGCGGTAAGTTAGTCGCTTTCCCTCGGCCCCTTTAATCGCCCGCACCATACGCTCGCCATCCGTCACTTTTCGGCTGTTCCAGCGAAACGCGAACTCGGCTACATAGCGGCAAAGATGCTCACGGCTGAGCAAGTGAAACGTGCCGTAATGCCCGCGCTTCAACAGCGAGAAAAATGATTCCGCCGTGTTGATGTGGGCATCGCCACGAACGTATTCACGCTGATTGTGATTCACCGCCTGATGACCCAGGCCGAATTCCTTGCCAATCTTGCGCGTCCAGGTTCCCGAACAGAATCGCGGCTCCGTGGGTCTACGATGAACCCATGGAGGCCGCGATGGATTACCCGGATTTCTACACCTGTCCCGAGCGGGGCAAGCTCAAGCTCCGCGGCAGCGCATGGCGCGACTTGGATGCGATGGCCCGGGTCGATCGCCTCTCCTTCGACGAGCCGCTCACGCGGGAGCAGATCAAGCAGCGGACCGATCGGGGCTGGGGCTACGTGATCGAAGCCGAACGCCAAAATGACGCCGTCGCCTATCTCATCGCCAGGCGGGCTCGCAGGGGATCCATCCGGATCGATCGCGTGGCGGTGCATCCCGCCTTTCGTCGGATCGGACTGGCGACTTGGCTGCTGGCGGCGCAGTGCGGCGTGCTGCGAAAGGACCATGAGCAGCTCGTCACCGCCTTGGTCCCCGAGCACGACACGCCCGCCCAGTTGCTCCTGCGGAAGGCAGGCTTCTTCGCCCGCGGCATGGCAAAAGAGAAGATCCTGATGAGCATGAGCCGGGACGAGTGGATCGGCTCGCGAGTCATCGACCGACTTGGCCGCGGTGAGATCCGTGTGCTCGACGTCGTCTAACCTGGGCTAGTTTCAGCTCGGTTGGTGGGCTACGGCGAGGAGGCCGACAGCTCCACTGGTCCAATGCTCGACGCCGGCGGATTGTAAGTCGTGATGCTGACGACGTTCTTGTCGTAGCGGATCCGGCCGAGCGAGTGGTTGATCGTCGTGAACGTCCGCGAGGCCCCGGTCTGCGAAAGGTCGAGCACGGCACCCGAGCCGGTCAAGTTGACCGTCGTCACGGTGCCCGTGGAGTTGCAGATTGCGGTGCCCTTGTCGATGGACAATGCCGTGATGGCTCCCGCTTCCTCGGACTTGAACTGGCCTCCCTCGAGTGTGACTGCGGGGATCGTCGCCGAGCACCTGCTGATGACCGAGCCGGCCGTCACGTAGAGGGCCGTGGAGATCGTGACGCCGGCGCCGAGCGTGACTTGGGCAGCGCTCCCCGTGCAGCGCACGGTGTCCACCGTTGACGTCTCTCCGTGCCGTACCGCCACCCCGACGATGCCGCCGTGGACGATCAGCTTCGATAGGTTGCTCCCTTGTAGGTAGAGCCCCTGCGAGCCGGTCGCGGCGCTCGCCGTCTTGAACACTTGAGCATCGATGTTCGCCGCTCGCAGATCGATGTATGCGGTTCCCACGCCAGAGAACTCGAATCGATCCGGATCGATCCGCAGCGGCGCAGCCGCGCTGGCGATCGCCTGAACATAGCCGTCCTCCACGATGAAATCGCCGATCGCGACGGCCGACTGGTCGAGGCCCGAGCTAATCGCCCCGGATCCTGCAGGCAATCTCACGTGGTCCCCGGCCACCGGGATCTGCTTGAAGGTGATGAAATCGATCGCTTTGCTGTCCGGATCGGCGCCGTCGCTCAGGCGCACATAGAGCGTGTTGAATCCGAGCGTGTCGTTGTCGCCGTAGGCCCATTGGCCCGCAGCGAGCGCTCCGATCGTGCCGGACGTAGCGTTGACACCATTCACCTGCACGGAGCCTGGAGCGGCGATCAAGCCAGGATCCGTGCCTCCCGCCGTGCGCAAGTAGAACTCGTTGGTGCCGCTCCCCGACGCGGTCCAACTGTAGTTCGCGTTACGGACGCTGATCGCGTCCCAGTTCGCGGCCGCCGAGTAGTCGCCCGACGTCGACCCGTTCCACCGCTTCTGCCAGGCAGCGTTCGACGTGGCCGCGCAAACGAGTAGCAGGAGTAAAGGGAGAAAGCGTTGCATGTTCTAAAAGCCTCCGAGTGACGAGTGTTCCATTGAGTTGATGTAGCAGGAGAAGTCGCCGAGGGCGAAGGTCTCCGAAGTGGAGCTGACCAGGAACGCCTTCAGATAGTCCCCATTGTTCAGCGGCGCGAAGTAAGCGCCGCCGAAGCTGCGGTTGCCGGTCATCGAAGGGGTCCACGTGGCTAGGTCATAAGTGCGGTTGCTCAACTCGCTGTCGCTGGAGTTGAACCGGCGGAAGATCAAGCTGGCGTGCATCTGGGCCGCCGGCACCGAGGTGCGAAACAGCGTGCCGCCGAAGAATACACCGACGCCGACCGCGTCCCGCTTCGCGGTGATGCGGTCATTGCTCACCTCAAGGTAAGGAGCGTAGCCGCGGCCGCCGGCGCCGAGGCTAACCGCCGTTTCCGTGTTGCCGATGCTCGCTCCCGTCCCGCCGTAGCGCCAAAAGCCGGTGAGCGGATGATGCTCGCCCACTTTGACGAGCGCCCACCCGTCGCCGGTGTTGGTCGTCTTGGCCATAACCTCGAACGGGCCGTGGTTGCTGCTGATCAACTTCTCGAAGCCTTGGTCGATCACCTCGGCGTAGCGGTGGGCGTTGTTCACGATCTGCAGCTTCGCCGGTGAGACGCCCTGGATGCAGACCAGCCCCGTGCCGCCTTTCTCTTGCGAGTTGGCGGCGGCCGGGATCGGCTCCTGAGTTATGCCCACATGGCCGTAACGGCTCGTGAGTTCCCGGCTCGGCCGGATGCACTTCATGACGATCCCATCCCGCCAATTCCCGGTGCCATCGCTCAGCGGCTCGATCACGAAGCCGCTGACAGCCACGGGAGCGTAGGCCCCAAAGTCGACCGTGTCCTCGTTGCGGCAGTACACGTTCACCTGCTGCGTGCGGTACTCGAGTGGGCCCCCGCCGGTTTGCGGCTGAGTGCTGCGCCACCAGGCATACATCTTCGCCAGGTCGTTCAGGAACGAGGCGCTAAGGCCGTGGATCGGTTCGCCGGCGTGAAAGTAGGTCATCGGCTATCCGCTGTAGTTGGGATTGAAGAGGTGGTTAAGCCGCGAGAAGTCGCCTCGCTCGTAGATCTTCGACACGAAGGCGACGTCGGGCACGTCGACCATGCGGTCGCTCAGCACGGCCTTCTTGTACATCACCCAGAGATAGTCCCAGCCAGGCTTCTCCGGGATGGTGATCTCCTGGCCGACCTTCAGGTTCTTGCGCGTCTTCGACACGGCGAAGTGCAGGCCCAGTTCCCGCGGAGAAGTAGACTTCTTCGGGATCCGGCCGCGGGCTCCCTTAAAGAGCACCTCGCCGGCGCCGAAGCCGAAGAACGGGGCGTTGTTGACGGGAGTCTCGTCGGTCATCTCGGCGAGCATGGCGACGTGGGCCGGCGTGATCCCCTTCAGGCGGATGTTAACAATGAAGTGGAACTTGGCCACCTGACGCTCGTAGCCTTCCACGCCGTCCTTCCGCAGGCCCACTACAAGCGTGTCTTTGATGTCCCGGCCGGAAACCGGGCCATAGTCGGTTTGCTCGATGCATTGCGTGGCGTGCTCGCTCCCCGCGAGTCCGTCGAACTCGATCGACGTGTAGTCCTCCTCCACGCTCTGGCTGGGCTTCTCCTCCGGCTCTTCGCGCGGCTTGTACGGTACGCTCGCCTCCCAGACGTCCGCCTCCACGGGCTCGACGACGATGTTGTCGTCGTCGCGCCAGAGGTTCGTGTCCGCCTGGAACGGGGCCCTGGAGAGGACGAGAGCGAGTACATCGGGGCCGAAATGCGGACCCTGCACACGGAATCGCATCTCCAGCGATTTCGGTTCGTTGCCGCCGCGGCGTTTGCGGCTCGTGCCTAGCTCGATGATCTTCGCCATTACTCCCCAAACTCCGGTCCCCGCTCGGACTCCACCGCATCGAGGATCTTCGCCAGCAGGTCGTTTCCTTCCTCCAGTTTCTCCGTGATCGGCGCAAAGGTGCTGCTTTTGCCGATCCCTTGGAAGCCGGCGGAACTGCCGGAAAACGAGCCAAAGCTACTGGCCGCCTGGGCAGTGACGAGGCTGTCCACGCCGCCACCGCCGACGAGCGTTCTGAGCCAGTCGGGAGCCTTGAACTTACTGTCCCCATGAGCGGCCTTCCTGGCGGCTTCGAAGTCGGCCAGGGCTTGCTGCAGGTCGGCGACGGCCTCGCTGTCCAGGGCGTCGAGCCAGGCGCTCGCCGAACCGGCGAGATTGTCGATCGCAGACTTCGCGGCCGCGGCGTTGCTCGCCACCTTGTCCACTCCCTTGCCGGCGACGCCCGCGCCCGTCGCGGCGAAGAAGCCGTCCAGGAACCCCTTCCAGGTGGGGTCGGCGTAGAACGCGGCGACCAGGTCGATCGCCTTCTTGAGCATGCTGGCGATGCCCGAGACGAACCAGTCGGCGAAGCCGGTGAAGATACTCACGAGGGCTCCCATGCCCGACTGCCAGGCGACCGCTAGCGCCGCCATCGCCACTTCGCCGGCCTTCTGCCACTGGCCGGCTGAAAGGGCGGCGAAGATCGCGCCGAACGTCTGCGCCGCGATTCCGCCGAGGAATCCGAACCCGGCGGCAAGGTCCCGCCACACGCCGCGGCCGACGTCGGTTAGCTGGAAGAACAGAATCAACGCGCTGCCGATGGCCGCTGCTACGCCAGCAACGCCGAGCACGACCAAGCCCATCGGCGTCGCAATCAAGCCGAGCGCTGAAGCGACCATCCCGATCGCAGTGACCAGCATCCCCCAGGCGCCGACCGCTACGGTGACGATCGTCGACCAACCGGCGACGACGCCGGTGACCAGGATACCGGCGGTGCCGAAGGCGGTGAGGGCCGCACCCGCCGCGCCAATCGCCGCCGCGAAGAGCGCCAGCCCGATCGTGAGCCCGCGGTTAGCACTGGCAAACCGGGCCACCCAGGCGGCTCCCATTTGCAGGAAGTCAAGTAAACGGATCAGGGCCGGGGCCAGGGCTGCCCCCACCACGCGCGTCGCAGCTCCGAGCGTCGCCATGAGCATATCCCAGGCGTCTCCGAGGCGATCGGCGTTGTCGATGTCCTCGTCCGAGAGGATCAGCCCGTTTTCCTGCATCATCTGGAAGTTTTGCAGGATGCCCTCGCCGCCCTCCTTGAGGATCGACATCAGACGGCCCGCGCTGCCCCCGAGCACGTCCATTGCCGCCGTCGCTCGCGCCGCCGGATCCTCGATTTGGCTCACCCCCTGGGCGATGGCCAGGAACTGCTGATCGGGAGAGAGCTTGACCAGTTCGGAGACCGACAGGCCCAGCTTCCGGAACTTGGCCGCGGCCTGCTCGTTCCCCTCGGCCGCCTTGGCGATCGTTTTCTGCGCGCTTTGGACGGCCGCCTCCAGGTCTTCGAGGGATGCGCCTGCCATTTCGGCTTGCAACCTCAGGGCCTGGGTGAGTTCGCTGGAGAGGGACGTCCTGCCCAACGAGTCGGCGATCCGGCTGCCGAAGTCGCTGAACATGTGCAGCGACTTGCCGAGGCCTCCGAAGATCACTCCGCTCGTGGCCGTCATCGTCGCGCCGAGAGCGGCAACCGCGATGGACAGTGAGCGGAACTTCTGCAGGGAGGTCTTGATCCCCTTGTCGGTTTTATCGCGGGCGAAGATTTCGACGAAGGCTTCGCCGGCACGGATCGCGGATGCGCCGATGCTCATTTAGTCACCTGATGAAAACCAGAGTTGGGGAAACTTCTTCTGCGCCTTCTCCGCTGCCGAGGCCATGTAGGGACGGGCCGGATAGCTGGCGATCCTCGTCCGTAGCAGCAGACGATCGCGGCGGCGGCGTCCGACGGGCACCCAAATGCCGCCCAGGTTCCGGTCGACGCGGTACGAAAAGTCGACCGCGCCGTAAATCCGTTTCCAGGTCGGCTCGGCGACGAAGCCGAACTCGCGGGCGTATTGGGCGGCCGCCGCCGCCCCAAAGGCCCGCTCGGCCGCCTTGCGGTCGAACGGCTTGAACTTCTCGCGGATGCCGGCCCGGCCGCCTCGCTCGTGAAGCGAGGGCACGGTGCCGGAGACAAGCTTGACCCCGTCGAGGTCCTGCTTTTGGTTGAACTTCAGCGGGCCGACGACCACGCTGCCGCGAGCGGGGTCCAGACCGTAGAGGATCTTTCGGAGCGAAACGTCCTCCGTGCCGGCGCGAAAACGCGGGGGCGTGCCAGGCTTCGAGGGCTTCCCCTTGAGCGGTGCCCGCCGCATCGAGCGGATCGCCGTCTTGCGAATGTAGGCCCCGGCGTGGCCGAGGAACTCGAGGCCCCGGTCCTGCACGAACTGTTTGATGTGCAGCCGGTCGAAGAAGAAATCCTTCAGCTGGAGCGTGACGCCGATCACGAGCTCGCCTCCTGCAGCTCGCGGGGCCGCCATTGCTCCTGATGCTTGGCGAGCTTTTCCGGGGACACGAACATCGCCAGGAACGCGCCGAACGTCTCGCGGTTCACCGGCATGCCCGTCGACCGCTTGCTCCCTTCGAAGGGATGGAACTGGCTCGGCGGAAGCGGTCGGGGGTGCTTCTTCGCGTCGCGGTGCACATTGGCCAGCATCGCCAGGAGGGAGGCTGTGTGGTGCCACTGGTCCCGCTGCCGGCCCCAGGCCATGTCGCAGAGTCGCCGCCAGGTCAGACCGCGGGGGTTAATTCCGAGGATGCCGACGAGCTCCCAGCAGAGGCAGTCGATTTCATCATGGCGATCACGGTATCGACTACCCGGTCCATATCGACCTCGGTCATCTCCGACTGCGCCTCGCGCAAGAGCTTCTCCTTGATCGCTTTGCCCGCCTCGACCACCTTCTTGACTGCCTCTCGTCGGCGGGCGTCGGGGAAAAAATCCGCGAGGGCCTCGCAAAACGCCAGCTCCATCGCTTCGATCGGATCCCCCTTGAGCGCCTTGGCGAAGTCTCGCGGCGAGACGTTCCGTTTTTCCGCTTGCTCCTTGCAGAGCAGATAGACGACGTGCGCGAGGATGTGCTTGTTCTCGTTGGAGCACAGCTCGGCCAAGCCCTTCATTTTGTCGTCCATCAGCGTGTAGATGCTCACTCCGGTTTCCCGGTGCACCTCGCCCACGCCGAACAGGTCGATCGAGACCTCCCACTCGCGGCCTTCGTTGTCTTTGAAACTCGGCACGGTCTATCCTCCGTACATGCCGGAGTTCCCGCTTACCGGGAACTCCATGATTTGCTTTTTCCTGGCGGAAAGTCGCGAAGTGAAGAAGCGAAGCACCTTCCCTTTCGACTATTCGGCCGCGACCTCGGGGGCCGGCAGGCTCTCGGGGGCCGGCTGTGCCCGCACCTTGGCCTCGAGCTCGTCGACGTAGGCGAGTAGGGCGACCAAGTGCTTCTTCTCGTTGCGGACGATGCCGCTCGGAGCGTTCCGAATCCCCATGCGGAGACCGGCCAGGGTTTGCGGATCGATGGCTGACATGGATTCAAATCCTCAAACAAAATGGGAACGGAGACACGTGTCGCAGAGTCGCCTTAAGAGCTGGGCACCACGTAAATGTCCGGCTCCACCTTGGCGTCGCTCTCTTCGACATACGCCGGCTTGAGCGTGAAGTCGATCGTGACCTGCCCCTCGAGCTCCTGCGAAAAGGGAGCGTTCTCGATATTGAAGAAGGCTCGCAGGCCACGGTTGCCTGCGGTGTCGATGTCGCCGTCCATCACGGCGAACTCTTTGGCGGTGCGACCGGTGACCATGCCCAGCAGCGCATCGCGCACCGTGTCGTCACCCCGCTTGTAGGCGTAACTGAAGTTCAAGCCGGTGCGGATCAGGCCGTTGAGGTTCGCCTCGAACTTTGAGAGGCGAGCGTTCGCGGCGATCTGGTTGACGCCGAAGTCCGGCACGTTGACGTTGATCGCCCGCGGGATCTCCACCCACGTCGGCGCCGCATGCGTGCCTGAGTTGTAGTACAGAATGCAGTCCAAGCCGGCGAGCATGGCTTACTCCCTCTCCCCTCGAAACACCAGGACGACGTTGGCCCCGATGACGCGTTTTGTTTTGAGCGACTCCGCCTGATAAACGTCCGTGCTTCCGAACGAGACAAGCCGCTCCTCGCGGCCCGCGAGCGAGCGGAAGGCCCACCAGTCCTCGATCTCCTGAGCGAGCAGGATCACCTCCTCCGCGATCTTCTCCGCGTGCGCGTCGTTGCCAGGCGCATGCTTGCGGATTGAGATTTCAATCGTGTACTCGACCGCGGTGGTCGAGCGGGTTAGGTAGCGTCGCTGCGTGCCCGCTGGCCTTACCTGCACCTTGACCTTGTCCAGGTCTTTGAGCTCCAGGCTCGGAACGAGCTTGTACTCCGGCTCGATGGGCTGGCTGAACGCGCCGGCCGCGGCGAGCAGCTCAGCGGCGGCGGCTTTTGCGATCGCGATAGCGTCAGCGTCCATCGGTTACGAGCTCGGCACTTCTTTGGTGAACACCCGCAGCAAGGTGCGGAACTGATCGCGGAACTTGTAGCCAGGGCCCTCTGGCGTCTCCAGCACCTGATAGGTTCGTTTGACGCTCCCTTCGAACTCGTCGATCTCGTCGCCGATCTGCGGCAGCGTCCGCTGGCCGCCGAGCACCAGGTCCGCGGCTTCCAGCAAGTAGTCTCGGCTGTGCCACTTCTCGAGCACGCCTTCGTTGTCCTGGCCGATGAACTCAGTCCGGCCGATCGCCACATGGCTCTTATCGAGGCGGAGCTCCAGAACCTGGCCGGCGTCGGTGATTCGCCGGTACACGATCGCCACTCCCCCCAGACGGCAAGCAGCCCGGTGGGCGAGCTGCAGAGGACGAGCGAAGTGGTTCATCGGCGTTTAGTTCCAGGCAGCCGGCGGCCCAGTGGCCGAACCTGAAATTCGTCCCCAGCCGCCGGCTGCGGCGGCGGATAGTTTGGTTAGAACACCAGCTCAGCGGTGGCGGTCTTAGTCGAAGCGTCCGTGGTCGAGGCGCCCGACGTGATCCGCAGGCCGACGTAGCGCTTCACGTCGATTGGCAGTGCGACGTCGACAGTGGCCTCGTCGGCCCCGGCCCCAGCGGCACCCACCTGGTTGATGACTGAGCTTAAGAGCACCGAGGCACCCGACAAATTCGCGTTGTCGCTGTGAATGACCGAGTAGGTCATGGTGCGGGTGTCGGGCAGTATCGTCGCGTTCAGCGCGGGAGCGGAGATCCGTAGCTCGGCACCGCCGAGGAAGTCGCCGCGGCTGCTGAGCCCCAAGTCGATCGCGGCTCCGTCGACGGTCGTGCTGGGGGCCGCCGGCAGGGCACGCGTCGCTCTGCACTGGGCGTCGGTCTGCAGCCGGGCCATGCCGAGCATCAGCATCCCGGCGGTGGCGCACTCAAACGTGTTAGTGGGAGCGACCAGTGCCAAGCCGCAGAGAATGATCCCGCACGCGGCGATTGCGATCGCCGCCAGTTGGCGGCGGCTGTACGAAGTTGGAAGCATGGTTCGGGTCTCGTGCTGGAGGATGGGTCGGGCCGAAGATGAAAAACAGGCGGAGCCTAGCAACGCCGCAAGCCGGCTTTGCACCGGCTTGTCCCGCGTGGGATCTGGCGATCGACAGTCGAGCGGTCGCTTAGAGCGACAGCGATTCGGTGTTGAGGATCGAGTCGGTAGGGATCAGCGGGATCCCTTCGTAGTCGGTCGGAGTGGGAGCTTCGGCGCCAGTCGCGTTCGTCGCGGTCCGGCTCTTGCGGAGCTGGTTCAACGAGCGACGCGAGAGGAAGAAGCAGTCCGGCTCGTAGCCGACCGGGAACTTCGCGAGTAGGTCGCCGAGCAACGCGTCGGTCAGCCCCTTGCCCGCGTCCTCGGTGAGCTTCTTGATCCGGCCGAGCGCGTACTTGTTCAGCACCTGAACGCCCGGGTAGGCGAGCATCTCCTGCACGTAGCCGGTGAACTTCTTGTTGTTGACGTCGGTGAGCGTCTCCTCGCGGACGTCCCCCATTTCCATCGAGCCTTCGTTGCCCCAGACCCACTGCACAAACTGCGGCCCCCACTTCACCGCCCATACGCTCGACGCGGTGCCGTCCGTGGTGCCGCCGGCGTCGACGGTCATGGCCGAGTCGATCGAGTCGATCAGCCCCGGGTGGCCCTTCGAGTCGCCGCCGGAGTTCCGGCCGTAGTAGAACTGCTTGGCGAGCGTCATCAGCGACGCGGCCATGATGCCTGCGGCCTCCGTCGCGATCACAGCCTCCGCTCCGTCCTCGTGCGAATCGCAGACGGCTTTGTCGGCTTCCCATCGCGGGTTGAAAATGAACGTCTCCACTAGCCGGTTCTCGTAGACCGACCCGCTGGCGTTCACGCCTTCGTTCGCGCCGCGGAAGCCGACGCTCGGCAGCGCGACGCGGACCAGCGACTTGTACTCGCGGCCGGTGATCGTGCGGGCCCATCCGACGTTCGGAACTGTAAGCGTCTTGCCGAGGAACCGGACGGTACCGGTCAGCTCGGGCGTCTGTCGCGAGGCTTCATCGACCAGGCCCACGACCGCGTCGGAGCCGTTCATTTTGGCGATGTCGAGGAGAGTCAGCATTCGAGCGAATCCTTACAAGGGGCGATCGATGTTTCCGGGGAAATGGGGTGCGATTCTCGGCCGCCGCCTTGAATGCGTTACTTGCGGTTCGGCATCTTGATGCCGCTGGCCACCTTGGCGAGGTTGTCTCCCAGGTGAGCGAACTTCTTATTGACCGTGTCCGGCTGGGCGTCGCCGCCGCCGCTGAAGCTGGCCGGGGTTTCCTCGCCGCGCGGGATGGCGTTCAGCTTGGCCTTCAGGTGGGTAATCCGCTTGTCCTTCTCGCCGAGCTGCTTGGTGAGCTCATCGACGTGCAACTCGAGCGCCTGCTCGTAGGTCTTGCCGGCGGTGAACCACGCCGCGCCATTGGTGGCGCCGAACTTCTCGACAAAGCGATTGAGATCCGCGCCGAGTTGTTTGCGGACATCTTCGCTGAGCTTGCCCGCGTCAGCGGCAGGCGGGTTCGAAAGTGAGGGCGTGGTCGTAACGGTCATCGCGGCTAACTCCTGAGGGAGCTTGAAGGTTGGGACTTCGACATCGCCGCCGGCCAGACCGGCGGCTGAGAACTGACTGCTGGTGCGCGGGTCGTAGCCATACGGACACACCGCGACGCCGCGGAGAGCCCACTTGCGGATGATGAGGGCCGGCCCCGGGAGCTCGTAGCCGTTCACCATCGCCGCCGCGCCGGGCAGCACCTCCTCGATCACTTCAGGCTCGAAGAAGATCGAGGCCTGGTACGGAACGCCCTTGCCGGCCTTGTACGCGACTTCCGCGGCGCGGTCATCCTCTTTGAACGAGACAATCTCGCCGGCGACGTCGAGGCCGTCGTCCTTGGCCTCGAACTCGTTGAGGAAGCCGAGGACCTCGTCGGAGTAGTGGCAGTAATCGATCGGAATGCTGGCCTTGCCGCCGGTGTGAAAACCGGCCATGTCGTGCACGACATTACCCCAGAACCAGTGATTGATCGGCTGGCCACTGCGAGCGCGCATCTTGATCGGCGTCTTGCTCTGGCCCTCGCCTTCCTGTGGGGCCGCAAACTCGAACGCGTCGGCGTTAAAGCAGAGTGCCGAACTCGGGACTTTGCGCGTGGCAGTGGTCATTCAGGTTTGCCGGGCTTGGCCTTCTTGGGCGGCTGGTCTTTTTCCGGCTCAGGTTCGGGGTCGGGACCCAGGGCGTCCGGATTGAAGCTGAGCGGCACGTTCTTCGATTTAGCGTAGGCGCGCGCCTCCGCAATCCTGTCGATGTTGTCGTACCAGTCGCCGCGGCCGCGCTCCTTCGTGATCCGCTGCGGGTTGTCGAGGCCGGCGGCGATCGCCATCAGGTCGCCGCGGATTTCCTTTGCCGGATCCCACCACGGCATGCCAATCGGAACCCACTCCCACGCGAGGTCGCCGATCGTCATCCCCTTGGGCAAAGTGAGGCTGCCGTCGAGCAGCCAAAGGGTGAGCCGCCAGAGCGTCAACCGGCGGAGCAGCTCGAGCAGGTTGGCCTGCTTGTGTTGGCAACTCCGCTCGTAGTGCAGCCAGGCTCCGCGGCTTCCGAAGAAGTTCGTGTGCGACTCGTCGAAGAAGCTGTACGGAATGTCGAGGGCCTTGGCCGCAACCATCACCATCAGCTGCGAGAACTCCTGGAACTGAGTCGAGGGCGTGGACGACTCCAGGAATTTCGCGTCGTCGTTTGGGTCCATGTCGAGCAGCACCGGCCCGCGTCCGAAGTCGACGGAGTACTTGCCGCGGCTGTCCAACGGCTCGCCGGTCTCCGGGTCGATTTCCGGGGAAACGGCCCCCGGGGAGTCGAGGGCTTTCCGCGTGATGAGCATCGCGAAGAGCTGCGACACCTTCGCCTTCGCAAGCGCGTAAGTGAAACCTTCGTACACGTCCCGCAGCGGATCGAGAGCGGCCGCTAACGGCGAGATCCCGCGGACCTGGTCGAAGCGATCGAAGTAGCCGTGCAGACAGAAATTTGCCGCGGAGACGATCTTGTCCTGCTCGAACGTGCCGAGCGACGTGCGACGGTGAATCGAGTATGCCAGGGCCCTGCCGGCGCCGTCGACCTTCACGCCATGTAGCCAGTTCTCGAAGCCATTTGAGACTCCAATGGGATTGCGGATCCGGTCCGACTCGATCGCCTGCAAATGGCCGCTCGCCAGCTTCATCAGGCCGACGTCGCCGTCGACCACGGCCCGGGCCTCGGCCAGGCGGATCAAGTTCTCGAACCGGTGACGGCCTGCGACATCGCAATTGTAGGGACGGAACCACTGCTCCATCAGCTGCTCGATCTGCATGTCGAGTTCGACGTTGCCTGTGCGGCTGTGGAACTGGAAGCTGGCCACGTAATCGAGGTGGCGGCGGATCATCCAGCCGGCTATCGCGAAATTCCGCTGTATGTCGCGGGCGTTGGCCGTGAGCTTCGCCCGCTTGTTGGCGTCGAGGATCTGGTCCTCGCTGCGAGCGGTGGGCGTGGGCGCCTTGCGCCGCCCCTTGGGTTCGGTCGCGTCGTAGGTGCTCGTGAACTTCCGCAGGGCGTCGCCTGCCCTGGCCTTGGCGACGGCGAGACTTCGCGCCAACGAGCGGGTTGCGGCGCGAAGGTAGCGGCGGGTAACAGCCATCGGACTCTCCCGACTCAGAAGCCGCCCAGGTAGATGTTCGAGGCGACCGGCCGCCGCATGCGATTGGCCTCGTCTTCGGCCAGCAGCTGACGCCGTTCGCGTTCGAGGGCTTCGAAGTCATAGGAGATCGAGAGACCGTCGGTGCTGACGCTACGCGCTCCGGACTGGAGAATCGCGTCGATCTCGGCGATGCGTTTGGAATGGTCGGTGGCAGCCATGCACGCGAGGCTATCCGACCACCCCCGCAAACCTGTCTACTCGTAAACGGTCTCGACGCGGATCTGTCGGCACCCCAGGCAACGCACCCGTTGCCGCAGAATCGCCGCGTACGGCTTCCCTTCGCGGATCCCGCTCGCCTCGACACGGTTGGGGGGGCCGACCGTCTCGGCGCGCCGGCAGCCGCAGCGGCAGTAGGAGTCCTGCGTCTGAGGCAGGGGGGCCGGGGATCCTCCGGAGGTTCCTCGGTCGGCTTGGGGATGAGTCGGCTTGCTGGCTTTCTTGGCCATGGGATCAGGTCCTCAGTGGAGAGACGCGGGGTGCCACCCGCGACGGCCGGGGCCGGGGCGGGGGCTTGGGAAGGTCGGAAATGCCACGCATCGACGCGGCTACGGCGCAACCGACGATGACGTCGAACCAGTGGTTGTCCGGTCGACCCGGCTTGAGCTTCCAGACGTCGACCGTGCGGTTGGTTTTCTCGTTCCTGAGTTTCGTCTTGGACTCGGCCGTCAGGTGCTGTGCTAGCATCCGGTGATCGGTGCCGCGGCCGCCGTAGAGCGACAGTGATCCCTTGGCTCCAGGGGGCGTCGCCAGGCGGTCGTGCACAAACGATTTCCAGTGATTGGTATCGATGGTCACCACGCGGAGGGCGTACTTCTGGCTGCGGGAGACGATCCAATGGTTGCCGAGGCGATCGCCCGGCTTCACGGCGTAGGTGTGCATCGGCTTGTCCGCGGGGCCGATGCCCTTACCCTGGCTCGGCATCACAATCGCCGAGTGCCGCGACGTGCGGCAGAAGGTCATGATCGCCTCGGTGAGTTGGCCGTCCTTCGAGTCGATCAGCAGTTGGGAGATCTTCAGCGGAGCCCCGGACTCGTGGGCCCAGGTCTTAGGGATCAACAGATCGAGCAGCTCGCCGAGCCCGGCGACGACGGCCGCGGCGAGCGGCATGCCGGGATACTTCTTTTGCAGCGTGTGCTTGATATCGCGCAGCGTGAAGAAGGAGCGGTGCTGCGTGGGGAACACGCCGTAGTCCACCACGCCGCCGGTGAACTGATCGCCGAAGGCGCATACGCCCCAGTAGAGCGCCTTGTGCTGCACGTCGATGAACCCGGTGAGTTCGGTCGACTCGAGGGGGCACATCCCCTGCGGCAGATTGTTGACCTTCGCGGCGATCGCTTCCGGCGACATCAGCTTGTTCTCGTCCGCCTCGTCATCCTTTGGTTCGTTTTGGTACTCGGCGTCGAACGTGAGCGGGTTATCGATCTTCAGGTTATAGGCGTGTTGGATAGCGCTCAGCTCGTCGGAGTTGTGGCGAGCAGGCCACGCGACTTTGGCCCCCGCGTCCATCGCCTTGCGGTTCTTGCGATAGAACGCGGTGGCTTCGCGGCCGTCACCGCCGCTCCGCAAGCTATTGCGGCGGATCTCGGCGTACTCCTCCCAGAGCTTGTCGGCGTCGGGCCACTGATAGACGAGCTTGTTGATTTCGCCGTGCCACTCCGGGTGCTTATCTCGATCGAGGATCTGGTCGGCCATGTCGCCCCGCACGATGACGGTGCACGGCATGCAGGCGGCGATCTTCTTTCCGGGCCCGGCCAGGCCGAGGATGGCGCCGGTCACAATCCGGAGTCGCTTCTCGCACTGCTGCGGGCTGTGGGCGGATTGGTCGGTCTGCGGGTCGTCGATGATCGCCAGGTCGGGGCGAACGGTCTCGCCGTCCGGCCGGCGGAACTTCATGCCGCGGACGCGGCCGGTGATGCCGCGAACGCACAGCACGCCCGCGCTGGCGGTGCTCCCTTTGACGGTCGGCAAGACGATAGTGCTGCCGGCCCAGCGCATACGGGTGCGCTCACCGTTGATCAGCTGGCCCTTGCAGCGATTGTTGATCCCTTCGAGCGCCTGGATCGGAACGCAGACCTCTGGCCAGTCGGCGCTCAGCAGCTCGTTCGTGTCGAGCTCACCTTTGATCGATTCCAGCATTTCGTCGGCGTGGGCCTTGTTGGCGCCGATCAGCGCGACGAACTTCCGCAGGCCGGTGAGGAGCGCCCAGATCACGGCGACCTCGCACCAGGTGGTCTTGCCACTGCCGCGCGGCATGGCGAAGGCCTGCAGCCCGCCTTCGACTACGGTCCTCTCGATCGCCTTCACCAGCCGCCGGTGATCGTCCGACGGCGCGAGCGGGAATCGCTCCGGGAAGTACGTCTGGCCGAAGTAGAGCAGGTCGCCCCGCGCCTTCTCCTTCCGCTTCGGATCCACAACCGGCGGCAGTTCGCCGAGGTCGCGCCCCTTGCGGCTGTTCTCGGCGTTACGCTGTCGCTCGCGTTCCTTCTTGGCCTCGTAGGCCGTGGCGAAGGGGACTGTGGCGGCAGGCATTTCCCGGGAAATGGGCTTCGCCTTGTGCCGCTCCGTTGCCAGCCAGGCGGCGTAGCGGAACAGGTCGACCGTGCGGCCGTCGCCGATGCGCAGGCCACCCCGCGTGCGATGGGCCCGCAGCTTGCGGTCGGTGAGAACCGAGCCGAGGGGCGTGCTATTCAGGATCCGGCACAACTGGCCGGGTTTGAGTTTGCGAGGATCGTCCGCCACGTCCGCGATAATCGGCAAAAGCGCTCTGCTCAACGCGGCGATCGTATCCGGTCGGGCCATCTTACGGGCCTTCGGCGTGCGCGCAGCATGAGCAAAAGCTAGGAATCTCTAGCCTTCCTCGCTGGTCTGCACAGCGTGGGGGTTAGGGACCGGCCCGGCTGCAACCAGGCCGGATCCCGCTTCGTGTTAGTCGGCGAGGCTTACGAGCCAGGCCGCGTAGTGGATCAAGTGGATGGTGCCGTCGTCGTTTGCCGGTGCTCCCGCCGCGAGGTCCTGGCGAACTTGCTCCTCGGTCACTTTGCCGCCCGCCTTCGCGAGAACCATTGCGACGTCGGCCGGCGTCAGCCTTGTGGGATCGAGTGCCTTGCTCATGCGACCGCCTGCTTGACGTTGTGATTACTTTTTGGGGGAGCCTTGGTGGGACGCGGCCGGTGTGTCTCCGTTCGCGCTGATCCGCTCTGCCTTCAAGCCGGTGAACTTCTCGAACCGCTCGACAATGACGTCGCAGTACAGCGGATCGAGTTCCATCAGCCGTGCTCGGCGGCCGGTCTGCTGTGCGGCAATCAGGGTTGAGCCGCTGCCGCCGAACAGGTCGAGTACCAACTCACCGGGGCGCGACGAGTACTGCATCGCGCGGATCGCGAGCTCGACCGGCTTCTCAGTGAGGTGCACCATCTTCTGCCCGGGGACCTTCTTCACTCGCCAGACGTCGGTCACCGCGCTCGCACTGTGGATGCAGACGCCTTCGTCTCCAACATGCACCGTGCGGAGCTTGTCCCGCAACGGCGGCGATATCTCGAGGCGGTCGCCGTCAGGGGTCTCCAGCACAACTCCCTTGCCGAGCATGACGTCGCCGCTTTTCACTCGCTGGATCTGCCAAACATCTGACACGTTGGCCGGGCCAAAGAAGCGGTGAGCGGCACCCTCGCGCCATCCGTAGAAGCACCACTCGTGGTCGCCCATGAAGTCCTTGCGAGTGAGGACCGGATGGTCCTTCACCCAAATGATTGCCTGTGAGAAGTAGAGCCCAGCCTTCTCCATCGGGCCCGGGTAGTTTCTCGCGTTGGCAAAGCCACCCCAGACGTAGAAGGAGTGGCCCGGCTTCAGCACGCGAGCGATGTTGCCGAACCAACCAGCGAGCAGTTGATCAAACGCCTCGTCGCTGACAAAGTCGTTCGCGAGCGGGCGATCCTTTGCACGCAGCTTTTTGTCGGTCGGTTTGGCCGCATTAGGTCGCTTGGCCGCATCCATCTGTTGGTGATGAGTGGCTCCAGCGAACGAACTGAGTCCTGCAGCGATTGCGTTGTTGCTTCGCGGTTCAACCTTCACGTTGTAGGGCGGATCGGTGTTAACCAGGTCGACCAGCTCGCCGGCAAGCAGTCGATCGAGGTCTGATGGCGATGCGGAGTCGCCGCACATGAGCCGATGCTCGCCGAGGATCCAGATGTCCCCTCTCCTGGTGCGTGGTTCATCAGGAGGGGCGGGCACAAAGTCAGGATCGACGAGCCCCTCGGAGACAACATCGCTGAACAGCTCAGCCATCTCATCGAGCGAGAAACCGAGGAGAGAGATGTCGTAGTCGCCCGCCTTCAGGTCCGCGATCTCCAGAGGCAGGAGGTCGTAATCCCATTCGGCCGCTTCGCCCGTTTTGTTGTCGGCGATGCGGTACGCCTTCACCTGTTCGGGCGTGAGATCGTGCGCGACGTGAACTGGAACGCGAGCGAGCCCCAACTTCTGCGCCGCTTTGAAAGTGGTGTGACCGCAGATGATCACGCCCTCGGCGTCGACAACGATCGGCTTGCGAAAACCGAATTCCTTGAGCGACTTGGCCACGCCGTCGACGGCGTGGTCGTTGATGCGCGGGTTACGTTCGTATGGACGGATCGAGTCGAGCGGACGAAGTTCAATCTTCATTTTCGCGAGCAACCAACTGTGTCTAACAAAGTGACTGTTCCCTGCGGGGTCGCCCGCCGGGTCGCCGGGGAAGTACCTATCGCCAGGGGCGTGCAGAGTTGCGAAAGTCGTAAAGAGTTGCGAAACTGCCACTTTGGCAGTGGTCGCCCGGCGACCAACGGCCAGCCCAACTGGGGGCGGAGCGGGGAGTTGCGTCAAACCGGCTCCTCATCGACGGGCAGCGAACCGCCGAGTTGCAGGATGGCACGACGATGGTGCCGTAGGTGGCGGCCGTAGAGGGCCGCTCGGTCGCGCACTTCCTGCAGCTCCTCGTCCGTGCGCTTTTGCATTGCGATTATCGTCGCCTCGATTCGGCCCATGCGGCGGATCCCTTCCGCCAGCAGGCCGACGAGCGCGAGGAGACAGGCCGAGTCGATTGTGAAGGTCATGGCTCTGGGATTCCTGTGAGAAAGTCACCCTAGCCGGACGAGGCCGCAATCCTTACGTTGCAGCCGCCCCCTCGATCGTCATTCAGCGCGCTCCTCCCGAACAACTCAGGGGATGAGAGTGAACTCGTAATGAAACAGCAGCGACCAAGTCAGGTCGTTCGGCGTGACGAGATGATCTGGCTTGCGTGGCACCGGGTCGACTCGTCCGCCCTCTCGATACGCCGTCACGACCGCATGACTGCAGAAGGGAGCCGCGCATGGCTTGGCGGGGTTATCGCTCACGTCGAGAGGCCAACACCGCCAGAGCAGCGGCACCTTCTGCAGGGCAAGGCGAGCGACGCCCCAGTAGCCGTACGGTTTGCAGGTTAGCTTCCGCATGTAGTAAACGGCCAGCGACGGGTTGAATTCCGGCCAGCGTTCAACGTCGGGCGAGAATACGTCGATCTGGCCGGGATACTGCTGCACTTGGTAATCGATCGGCGTCGATCGGCCGCCGATGAACTCCCGCAGCTCAAGTACGTCGACGCAGCCGGTCGCGCAGTCACGCTTGAACATCGCTGTATGGCTGTGCACGCCGCCGGTGCCGTACTGGATCAGACGCGAAATCAGGCCCGAGCCTCGGTATTGAGCCAGCCAGGCGTTGCCGATGATCGGAGCCGCCTCGGCGAGCTTCACGAATCGAGGCTTCTGTGGATCAAACTGTCGCATCGGAGCTCGGCGGCTTTTCATATTCGCCCTGGCGATCGAGCGTCTTGTTGATGCCCATCGCCGCGGCAACCGTGTCGGAGAATAGCTCGGTCTGCAGGGTGCCCCAGTGCTGCTGCTGGGCGACCCCTTGAGCATTCAACTCGCCCATGCGAGCGAAATGCTGCTGCAGAAGCTGCTGCGTCATCTCGTCGGGCGTCATGGGCGGGTCCGCTTTTCCGGGGGAACGTGGAGGCCTTTGTCCTGCAGGTACTGGTACAGGGACGCGTCGCGGTCGAGCGGCACGGCCGGCGCCGTCGCAGTGGTGCCGACATCCGTTTCAGCGCTGGGCCGTGCCAGCGCGACCGCGGCCGTCGCCGCCAGTCCGCCCAGGCCGGCTCCGGAGAATAGAGTGGCTCCGAGCAGCAGAGCCTTCTTGAGCAGGGCCCCCTTCACGGGAGCCACAACGCTCGATACGGCCGTCGCCGCCGGCGATTCGCTCGCAGGCTTGGCGTCTTCGATAACCTGCCGCGGCGGCGATTCAGGCAGCCCATTCTTGATCGCGCACGACTGGTGGTAGAGATGCCCCGTGTCGAGCGCGTGCTGCAGAATCGCGGTTTGCATGGCGGCTGGCATGTTCGTCACTGCGTAGGGTTTAAGGCGATCTGTTTTGCGACCTCCGAAAGCGCTTCGCTGGCCTTGCGCGCGGCGATTCGCTCGGCCGCCTGCAGCTGGTTGTCGAGCGATTGCTTCGACAGGTCCAGCTGCGCTTTGGCGGCTCGGAGCGAGAAGTCGAGAAGTTCGTCGGGCGTCATGTCGCAACCTTCGCGGCACTCGGGTTACGGATCGGCCGGGCCTACTTCGCCAGGTCGTTCGCGCCTTGGATCGGGACGCGGCTCGCCGTCTGCAGCGAGGCGATCAGACCGGGGTCATCGGTCGTGGCACCCTGCTGGTGAATCAGCGAGTTGTTGATCACGCCCAAACCTTGGGTGAGGTTGCGATCGGCCATGTTGGTGAGAGCCATGCCTTGCTGGGCGTTGGTCACGGCCGAGAGAGCGAGCTGCTCGGCAATCACGGGATTCATCGAAAGTTCCTTTCCGGGGAAAACGTCTATCGCCAGCGGAACGTTCCGCGCGGCACCTAAAGCGGGATCAATTCAGCGGCATCGCTTCGCCGCGGCTGATGGTGATCAGTTCGGTCGAGACGTCGTAGTAGCCTCGCACCTGGCGAACGGGGATGCCGTTCTCGTACCACACCAGTGCGGGTAGCTCACCGAAGTTTCGGTCCGCCGGCGGACGCTCAAGGTCGATGCGGTGGTAGGCCTCCCGGGCCCGACTCAGCTCGCTGGCCAGCCGGGGCCAATAGCTCGCGTTCGTGTCTGCGACTACGACGACGTGCTGTTGAGCGGTCGGCAGTTTCGGCGGATCCACGCGGACCATGCCGGCGATGCGTTGATAATCCAGACGACGCTCCACCTCGGCGACGATGCGGTCGTAATCGACTTCGGCGTCGCGCCCGTCTTGCCCGTCCTTGCCAGGCGGTCCAGGGTCTCCCTTAGGCCCTTTGAGGCGTGGATCGCCGGCGAGCCGCTCGATTAGCGCCTCGGCGATCACATCAGCGTCGAACGCGGTAGATGGCTTGTCTGGAGTCGTTGGGGGCGTTGGGCCTGCGATCACCGCCGGCGGAGCCGGTGAGGCTCCGCCAGCGACGGGCGGACGCACCGGGATCATCTGACCACGGCCGGTTGGCGGCCCCGAGAACATGCCGCCAGTGGGGCAGCGACCGCCTGGGCATTGCGTCTCGACGAAGTGACGCCACATCGTCACAACGTGAGCCGAGCTGGTGGCGGCGTTATCGTGGGTGTGCTTGTCAGCTCCCCAGTTCACACCGACCAGCTCGCCCTGCTCGTTGAAGATGCCGCTGCCGCTGTCGCCTGGCTCAATGGTTAACCCAGTATTCCAGACCTCGATTGTGCGAGCGCGCGTGCCTATGACGCCGGTCACGTGGCCGTTGCCCCGTCGCAGCACGCCTTGGCGGCCGTAGCCGTATGCGTGAACCGGCAAGTCTGCTTGGAGGCCAACGGAATTCACAGGTACCCAAGGCACGCCTCCCGATGGCACGTAGATGAGGGCGAGATCCGCGTCGCGGTACATGCTGACCACTTGGCCCGCCCATTCCTGCTTTGTGAGCGTGTGCCAGATGCGGGCCCGGGCGTCTAGATGCTGGGCCACGTGGGCGTTCGTCAGCACGAGGGTTTCGCTGATGCCTGTGCCGGATCCTTGGCCCTCCCCGACCTCGATGCGGAAGCTGGCCTCCTCGGGCTTGTTCTGAGCGTGGCACTTCGCCGCCCCAAACAGGGCGAAGGCACAGGCGAGCATTAACAGCAGCGTCGGATAGAAGCCGTGGCTGCGGCGGCGAGTCGGATACAGCATGGTCACTTTTCACAGCAAAGGGCGATGTAGTAAACCGCTCGAACGATCACGCATACGACGAGCACGGTGAACATCAGGCGGACGTGGCCGGGTCTCACTGCCGGCCCAATTCAACGAACGTGTAGCGGTCGGCCGGATGCTTCTCCGGGTCGTAGGCTTCGAGCAGCGGCGTGAGTTGCGGCCGCAGCCGAACAGGCCAGACGAAGCCGTTATTGCTGAGGCTCGACGGGGCGACCGGATGAAAACTAAAAATGCCGTCGGCGCTGCCGCGGACGTGGCCATACCAATCGCGAAACGGCTGAATCTCGCTGGCCGTCAGTAGCGTGTGCTTGTGGCAGTTGGCGCAGCCCGTCGAATCGTTGCCGAGGAAAGCGGCCGTGTAGCCCTTGGGGACGATCGAGAAGTCCTGCGAGCTGGTGGGGCTGATGACGTCGCTCTCGTGACTGACCGTCTCACGCCAGACCACTCCGGCCGCCTCCTGGAATGGCGCGGCGAGCAGTTCGGCGGCGAGAGTCTCGCTCATTGGGGGCAGCGTCTCGACGGGGGCTCTCGCAGCGAACGTTACGAACGCCCGGGGGCGAGGATCCCGCAGCTCCCCAAGAGGCACTGCGCGCACCTCGCGGAGTTGCGCGGCGACCTGACGAGCCTCGTCAGTTCCGAGTTGCTCGAGCTTGGCGAGTAGGGAGTCGACGGTCGGGTAGGGGCGCAGGATTTCCACGCCCCAGCCATCGGGCCGCCGTATGCGAAGTCGCACTTCGAAGGCATGGCGAGCGCCGCGGCTGTCCACCAGGAGGAGGCACTCGCCGATGGTCGTGTCGATCGGGAATATCCAGAGGAGCAGTGGGCTCGGGTCCCCCCGGTCGCTCCAGACTTCCCGCCAATAGACGATCGGCCAGCGACCGCCGTCCTCCTTCGCCGGCAGATGCAGGAAGGTGAACTTGGCCACCTTCTCCTCGGCCTGATCGATGCCGCCCGGAGTCCGCCAGGGAAACTCGCGGTTGGCGTTGCCGAACGGCTCGGTGGGTTCACCGCTAAGGTTGTGGCGAGCGAGGTGGAAACCTCCGCGGAACTGGTACGCGGCCGGCATTTCTTCGTCGCTGTAGAACAGCGTGGCTGCGTCGTGAAAGAGTGCCTGCCACTCCGGGTTGGTGGTTGCGGGCAGCTCGGCGCGCAGGGCCGCGACCTTGGCTGGGGCGCAGAGCTGCACCTGTGCGGCGCCGGGCACGCAAAAGGGGAGGGCAAAGGCGATCGCCAGTAGGCTTTCCTGCCGCATGAGACGCTCGGTAGAGGGCCGCCGTTTCGGTGTAAAACGAGAGCGACGGGGGCCGCTGTCCAGGGGAGAGCCGGCACCCCATCACCCTGAGCGGATCAAGCTAGCCCGAGCGTGCCGCAAAACTGTGCGACGCAAATAAGCGGGGGCGGCTGCCGGCGAACCGACAACCGCCCCCTTTCTCAAAAAAGTTTTTCAACTGGCTGCGGGCGATTATACCGGCGTGCTGAAGGCCGAGGAAGCCGTGCGCACCCGATAGAACTTGTAGCTCGGGGCGGCGTCGGTCCAATTGAACTGCACCTTGATCAAGTAGGACTTGTTGGGCTGCGGTGTCCAACCGGCGTCCGCATGGATCTCGACGTTGAAGCCGAGGCGGTCTTTCGTCCACCGCGAATCCGAGTTCTGCAGCTCTTTGTGCACCGTATCTGCGGCGGCCAGCGTAGCGGCCGTCAGGTGCTCGCCAGCTTCCTCGTCGTCGACCCGCACCTTGATGTCCGTGAGGTCCGCGTCCTTGGCCCAACCGCCGGCTGGGTTCCGAACGCGGGCGAGAATGGCAAACCCGCTGCCAGGAGCGACGGCGGGTAGGTCTTCAATGGCGTGCATCAATCACCTGCAGGAGCACGACTGCGATGCCACGCAGCCCGGTAGATAAAGCTCACTCGCTTCGGCCAGCTCATCCGCCTGGCTGACCGCACGCGGCGGAGCGTAGATCTGGCTGATCGCCACCGGCTCAAAACGGTCCGAGGCCTCGGGCCCGGCGACGAACAACTCGGATTGCTCGCCAATGTAAGCGAGCTGCGACGCAAGCGCTCCGGCTTGGTAGATCTGGCTGACGTCGACCGATTCCTCGGCGGCGGACGTCGCCTTGGGTGGCACGAAGGCGGCGGAGACGATCACCGGCTCGAATCGTTCGCTCATCACCACGCCAGGCTGGAACATCATCGAAGCGACCACGCAGCCGCCGCCGCCGATTGCCGTGTAGCCGAGCAACGCAGCACCGGTCGCTGATCCTGGGGCGGCCGAGCGGAGCATGCCCCAAAGCGCAAGCGGAGCCGACGTTGCGCTGGCGCTCACGCTTCCGCCGGCGAACTCGACCAAGCCCTCGAGATCGGCAGCCGTCGCGGCCGCGGCTGACGTTGCCGCGGCCACCTCGTGCACGGCCTGAATTCGGGAACCGGCGTTCGCCACGCCGGCGGCACCGCCACGCAGTTCCTTAAGAGGCTGCAATGTGGCCGCTGCAGCTGCCCGCGATGCCGCCCAGCCGCGGGCGAAGACAATCACCTCAAGGGAGGCTGCCGAATTGCTGACAGCCGCCGCAGATCCGCATATGCTCACCAGCAATTGGACGCTTCCCGCAGTGGCCGCTGGGCTGGCCACTGCGGCCGTCAAATCGGCGATCGCCCGCAGGCTCGCCCACGACTGGCTAAGCCCGCCAGAGGCCCCGCGGAGGGCCATCAGGGCGTCCGGCGAGCCAGATCCGGCCGCCTGGGCAGCCGTCCCGCCGCTCGCGTCCGCCAGGGCCTGCAGGAGCGAGCCGGTCAACGCCAAAGCTACGCCGCTACCGCTGGGCATAACCAGCGGCTGGGGCGAGCCGTTCGAAGCGCTAAGGCCCACCGTTGACGCCCCGAGGTCCAGCAATCCGTCGACGCGAGCTGCCGAGGCCCCCAAAGAACCGGCAGAGGCCAGCAGAAACCACACGCCCGCGACGGCGCCCCTCGTGGACGTTTGGGAGCCTGCGAAGCCCGAGAGGTCGACCAGGGCGTCGACGGCCGCCGCGGCGATCGCCACGCCGGCTGCGCGCGATGCAGCCTCCGCGATTGGCTGGGCCGTCCCAGTTGATAGACAGATTGCGGCCGCCGCGCCCCCGAGGTTGACCAAAGGCTCGATGTGACCGGCAGCGTCGCCGTATGAGCTCGCGACTCCGCTCGCGCTGACGGTGGCGACGATGCTGGCGGCGCCCGCCGAATGCGCCACGGCCGTCGCCACGAGATCCACGATGGGAACGATCGAGGCGATGGCGACTGCTTGGCTGGCCGCGCCCGCTGAAAGGGGGCCAATCGCTTGAAGAAGCCCGACCGTGGCGGAGACGCTGAAGGTACGGCTCTCCAGATTGGCCGCAGCGTCGAGAACGGCCGCGGACGTCGCCACGCCGACACTTTCCCCGGAAACGTTCGCGGTCGCGACTATCGAGGAGCAGCAACTCGCCAGCCCGATTGCGCCGCCTGCCAGGTCACCAAACGTGGCGGCGGTATCGATGAGCAACCGCGAGCCGAGCCCGTCGACCAGAAGCCGATCGCCCGTGGTCGAGTCGAGCAGCAGTCGCGTGGCCATGGCTTACTTTGCCGCCTCGTTGCGCAGGTATCGGGTGAGCGTAGCGGTGGCTTGGATGTGCTGTCCTTGCCGTTTCACGATCCGGTCCAGCACCCCGAGCATACCGGCCAGGATTTGACGCTGCTGCGTGATCGTCGACATGTTCGCCACTGCTTCGAGGCCGGCGGCGACTGTGGCCAGGTCCTGCAGGCAAGCTGCGATGCCGGCTTCGGCGTCGGCGAGAATCTGGTTTGCGCCGTTGACCACCGCCCGGCGATCCGCGTCGACGAGCTGCTGGAGCTCGGCCAGGTCCGACAGAGCCGCCTGAACGTCGAAGGCCGCGATGATTGCATCGCCGGCAGCGATCTGCTGCGCGGTGGCTTCCGGGAGGTACCTGGCGACGTACTCTCCATGCGCGATCTCCACGCCGTCCAACGGTACGCCCTCAGCTCGCAGCAGGGCATCCAGTAGCGGCAGAGCCCGCATCTCGGCGGATACGATCGACATGATTTAGCACGCCAGCAGCGCTCCCAGTTCGCCTTGATAGTAGGTCACGCTGGCCACCTCGGACCGCTGCAGCAGGGCCACAAAGTGACGCCCGGGCACAAAGGATTGAATGCGATTACCGTGCTCGGCGTGTTCGGGCACGATTGGATTGTAGATCGCCGAGCTCTCGGTGCTGGTGCTATTGATTCCAAAGGATGCGATCGCGTATGGCGGGCCGGCGCCGCCGGCGGTACGGCAGACGAGCGAGAGGGCGAGCGTTTGGGTTTCGCCGACCACGAAGTCGATCTGGTTGGATGACTGGGCCCGCCACTGCCGAGTGCCGAGGCCGCTCGCGTAGGAATGTGTCGTCGTGTCGATGAAGTAGCAGCGGCGAATCACCTGATTGTATTTGTTCCAGACGAATCGCTTGGCATCGGAGTCCTCGGTCGTGTTCGTGCCCGTGGTGCGAATCGTGCCGAGCCAGCGGCGAGTGGCTGCGCCCGACTTCACGTAAACGCCGTCCTGCAGCGAAAGCGCGTCGGCTCGCGTGGTGTCATTGGTCCAAGCGGCCGATAGCTCGAGAGTGAGCGTGCCCGAGTTGCTGAACAGAAACACGTCGTAGTTCCTGCCCGCCGTCAGCCCTGAGAGCGAGAGGGACCGCTGCGTGAACGTGTGCAGGTTCCACTGCGAGCCGTCAAATAGCCCGACCAGGTTGCCGTTCCAGGGCGTCCAGAAGAGCGTCGATTGGGCGGTCCGATCGCTGCTGCTGACACCCACTCCCGATTCGGTCGTGAGACGCCCCATGCAGAGGCTCCGGGCCAACGCATTGACGTCGGTCTGATCCGCTTTCAGCGAAAGCAGCACATCGGTCTGGGTCCGAGTGTAGGCGATCGCGTTGACGAGGTTCGTGAGCCTCGCGTACTGCAGCCGCCCGAGGATTGCTTTGCCGCCCGAGGTATAGGCGGAGAAGCCGGTGCCATTGACGTTGCTACCGCCGCTCGTCAGCTCCACGGTGTTCGTCGTCCTATTGGCGACGGTATACGTGTTGCCGTTGAGCTGAGTCATACCGCCGACGCCGGTGATGTAGATCAGATCCCCGTTTTGGAACGGATGCCCGGTGATCGTCAGCACGACGGGATTGGCCTGCGTCGCGCCCGAGATGTCGGCCTCGACGTAGCTGGCGCCGGCGATCGGCACGCGATCGAGAGGGCCAAGGCTCGTCGACGGACGCTCGAACAGGTTCTGAAGTAGCGAATCGCTCATTGACCGCGAGCCTCCCCCCTCGCGGTTACTCTTCGACGATGATCAGCTGACCAGCTTGGAAACGCGGCACGATCGGCTCGGTCACCGTCAGCGGGATTGCTCGCTGGACCACGCCGGTACCAGCGGCCGTGATATCGACGGCCGAACCTCCTTGCGTAGTCGAGATCGTAATGTCGTCGCCGGAGACCGTTTTCACGAAGTACAGCGTGCCGGCGGTGATGCCGGTGGGCAGCGTGCCGCCCGGGATCGGGAAGAAGGCCACTCGGTGGTTCACCGAAAGCGAGTGGCCGGGAATGGTGATCGTGTCGTCGGCCTTCGCCGTGAAGGGCAGGGGAAGCGCCGTCGATCCGATCAGGCCCATGTGCAGGATGAGGCTCGGGCCCGACGAGGCGACGCCCACGCTCCAGTACTGGATCTCGTCGCTGCCGCCGGTGCACTGGGCGAATTCGATCGCCGCGGTGTTGCTCACTTGGTTGCCACTGACAGTCCACCCGCCGGAATTGCGAGCGACGGCCGCGCGGGAATAGCCGGTATAGGTCGCCTCGTTGCTGGTCTGATCTCCCGTTTCGCCTGGGTAGGCCGTGTGCAGGCCGACGTACAGGCTGCCCGCCGTGGCCGCTGCTGGGAGGCCTGTGGCGTCGCCGACGTTGGCGACCGCCGAGTTGTTGTAGAGGTGCTGCAGGAGTGCAGTCTCGAACGCGTTAGCCTTCATCAGGTCTCACCGGCTGGGGCTAAGGGACAGAATGGGACGTCTATTCGCCGGCACGCATCCAGGAGTCACCGCCGCAGTCAGCGGCGTAAACGCGGTCGATCGTCTCACGGTAGACCCGCATTTCATGGCAGTCCGCGCACTCGATCTTGCCCTTGTGAGGGTGGCCGTGCTCGTTGTTGACGTACCAATTGCGCGTGTGATCGCCGCACATCTCACAAGTTCGTTCTGGCTGTGACATGAGGCTGCCTTCTAGGCGGCCGCGAGTTGCGCGCGGCAAGCGCACACCAGACACGGCGCGGTCTGCAGGCCACCGCATCCCGAGCACCGCCTGTGCTTGGTGGCGGTCTGCCGATACTGTCGGCCTCGCTTGGCGATCCGGGCCACTGTGTCGGGGCTAACACCGACCTCGGCGGCGATGCGTCCCTTGTTCGGGTTCGGGGCAGACAAGCGCCGTTCAATAGCGCGCAGCTGGCTTTCGCTGGTCATGGCGGTTCTTCGCGGGTTACAAACGACACGCCCATTCTGCGGCGTCGCCACCGCAATCCAGCGCTTCGGATTGCGGAAGTCGGCCGGGAAGATGGCCTCCGTTGGCTAACGAACTAAGGACCTGACCAAGCGGGAGCGACCCATGGCGGCGGACGAACTGAAGCGTGAGGATCTCGATAAGTGGTTTGAGCTGCACGACCAACGTCGGGCGCTCGAGCGTCAGGCGAGCGATCTGAAGAAGCAGGCTGATCGTATTGAACCCAAAATCTGGGCGTTCATAAAGAAACACGGCGGTCGATCCCGTGCTGTCAGCAAGTGGGGCTTCAACCTGGCCGTGCGAGTTGTCCGCGCTAGCATCTCATGGAAAAGCGAATTCATCGCGGCCATGGGGCAGCAGAAGGCGGACGAATTGATGGCCGCCGCGCCTGAGAAGGAAACGCTCTCGGTGGAGCGAGTCGCGCGATGAGTTACGTCGCCAAGGTGCCGCCGCTGCCGGACGATGCCCTCAAGCGGATGGGCAAGCGCAATCTCACGCGGCAGGAACGGCAGAACTTCTCCCGGTTGATCGCACGCCGCAAAAAGGCGCTCCGCCTCGCCCGGACCGAGGAAGAGCGGGGGTTGCAGCACGCGATCGAGCCGGAGGAGCCGGCCCAGCCGATCTAAGCTGGGGCGTTTCCGCGGAAATGCCTAGCGTCTGACGTCACTAGAGGCCGGCTTCACCCCCTGGTTGATCGCAACTCCGAGCACCCCGCTGCAGAGGAGCAGGACCACGGCTCCGACCACCAGCAAGCCACACGTCAGAAAGCAACCTTTGACCGCTTGCTCGCCTTGAAAGCGGGACGCTCCGCGGGCTTGGTGATAGCCCTGCCAGTATTCATGCTCGCTCATTGAAGGGGGTCCGTCGTTGCAGGATGCGGCGACCAGGCCGACTAGGCTATTCGTTGCGAAGGGGGGGATTTAGCCAAAGAGCGGGAATCTAGCGGAATCATAATCCGCGTGTCGGGGGTTCGAGTCCCTCCTCCGCTACTTCAAAAACAAAACAGCCAGACGACCATCAGGTCGCCCGGCTGTTTTTTTGTGCGTCAGTTGCCGTTGCAATCT
>Ga0182743_1000921_pt1 | contig 31728 bp, 18 predicted proteins | sample eDN3rd30CKraftOP_FD_128522 | JGI IMG/M metagenome (GOLD analysis project Ga0182743, IMG submission 128522) | Enriched Organic Plus compost microbial communities from Emeryville, California, USA - eDNA 3rd pass 30_C Kraft OP (version 2) (version 2) ... | reverse complement strand
TGGCCGTAGACGCCTTGGAAGGGCACGTTGTTGGGCTCGACGTAGTAGTTGCCGGCAAACGCATTGGCGCCGATGACCGAGGTGGCGAGGAGGAGGGCGGAGGCGAAGGTCTTCATGATCAGGGTTCCTTAAGAGGGTGGGGACAGCGTCCAGTTATCTATCAGTAGGTAGGGTCTAAGGTAAATAAAAAAGCCGTTCCGGCTTGCTGGACGCTGCGCATTACCGCTTGCGTGTGTCCATGGCCTGAATATTACCTATGCATAGATAGATAGGCAAGGGTTCTCCCTGATTAAAATGAAACCAAATGTATCTTTATCGGGTGCGCAGTGCACTTCCCGGTCGCCGGTGGCTTCCGGGAAGTGTCGGCACCTCAACTCTGCCAGGGTGGCACGCCGCGTGGCGCGGTGGCGGCCAGCGCCGCACGCAACGCTTTCAACGCAGCTTGGTGGCGCGCGTCGTGTTGGGCCAGCAGGTCCAGCGCATGCAGCACCATCCAGTCGGCGCTGACCTCGAAGAAATCGCGCAGCTGCGCACGGGTGTCGCTGCGGCCGAAACCGTCGGTGCCCAGCGTGCGCATGGGGCCGGGCACCCAGGCGCGGATCTGTTCGGGCACTGCCCGCACGTAGTCGCTGGCCGCCACCGTGGGAATGGCATCGCGTCCCAGGCACTGCTCCATCCACGCGGTCTGCGGCGCCGAGTCGTCCAGTGCCAGCGCGCGCGCCCGCTCGGCCTGGCGCGCTTCGCGCGCCAACTCGGAATAGCTGGTGACGCTCCACACTTCCGCGGCGACGCCATGCTGTTCTGCGAGACGATCGGCGGCCTTCAGTGCCTCGTTGAGCATGGGGCCAGCCGCCAGCAGCCGCAGCTGGACGGCGCCGTCGGCCGCGCGCACGCGGTGCATACCGCGCACGATGCCTTCGCGCGCCGATTCGTCCGGAAGGTCGGGTTGCGGCAGATTCTCGTTGGTCACCGTCAGGTAATAGAACTCGTCGCGCTGCTCTTGCAGCATGCGCCGCATGCCGTGCTCGACCAGCACCGCCACCTCGTAGGCATAGGCCGGGTCGTAGGCGCGGCAGTTGGGTACGGCGGCCGCGGCCAGGTGGCTGGAGCCGTCCTGGTGCTGCAGTCCCTCGCCGCCCAGCGTGGTGCGGCCCGACGTGGCGCCAATCAGGAAGCCGCGCGTGCGCTGGTCGGCCGCCGCCCAGATCAGGTCGCCGATGCGCTGGAAGCCGAACATCGAGTAGTAGATGTAAAACGGCAACATCGGCAGTCCATTGACCGAGTAGCTGGTGCCCGCCGCCGTCCAGGACGAGATGGCGCCGGCCTCGGTGATGCCTTCCTCCAGGATCTGGCCGTCGCGCGCCTCGCGGTAGTACAGCACCGAGCCGATGTCCTCGGGTTCGTACAGCTGGCCCTGCGCCGAGTAGATGCCCACCTGCCGGAACAGGTTGGCCATGCCGAAGGTGCGCGCCTCGTCGGCCACGATGGGCACGATGCGCGGGCCCATGTCGGCGTCCTTCAGCAGTGCCGTCAGCATGCGCACCAGGGCCATGGTCGACGACATCTCCTTGCCGCCGGCCTGCAGTGCGAAGGGCGCCCATTGCGAGGCGGGCGGCGGCGACAGGGGTTCGGCCTGTGCGACGCGGCGCGGCACGTGGCCGCCCAGTGCGGCGCGGCGCGCCTGCAGATGGCGCATCTCGGCGCTGTCGGAAGCCGGGCGATAGAACTTCAGCGCGAGGCAGTCGGCATCCGAGATCGGCAGCGCGAAGCGGTCGCGGAAGGCCAGCAGCGCGTCGGCGTCGAGCTTCTTCTGTTGGTGCGTGGTCATCTTCCCTTGGCCGGCCGTGCCCATCCCGAAGCCTTTCTTGGTCTGGGCCAGGATGACCGTGGGCTGGCCGCGATGGCGCACCGCGCGGTGATAGGCGGCATAGATCTTCACCATGTCGTGCCCACCGCGGTGCAGGCGGTCGATGGCCTCGTCGGACCAGTCGGATACCAGCGCCGCCAGTTCGGGATCGCGGTCGAAGAAGTGCCGGCGGTTGTAGGCGCCGTCGTTGGCGGCGTAGGTCTGGAACTGTCCGTCGACCGTTTGCGAGAAGGCGCGCGCCAGCGCGCCGGTGCGGTCACGCCGCAGCAGGGCGTCCCAATCGCTGCCCCAGACGAGCTTGATGACGTTCCAGCCGGCCCCCGCGTAGAGCGTCTCCAGTTCGTCGATGATGCGGCCGTTGCCGCGCACCGGGCCGTCCAGGCGCTGCAGGTTGCAGTTGATGACGAACACCAGGTTGTCCAGCTTCTCGCGCGCGGCCAGCGTCAGCGCGGCGATGGATTCGGGCTCGTCCATTTCGCCGTCGCCGAAGATGCCCCACACCTTGCGGTCCGACGGCTGGGCCAGCGAGCGGTGTTCGAGATAGCGCATGAAGCGCGCCTGGTAGATGGCGTTGATGGGGCCCAGGCCCATCGAGCCGGTGGGGAATTGCCAGAAGTCGGGCATCAGCCACGGATGCGGATAGGACGAGAGCCCGCGCAGTCCGCGCGCCTGCGCCGTGATCTCCTGCCGGAACAGCGCCAGTTCGTCCTCGCCCAGGAAGCCCTCGAGGAAGGCGCGCGCGTACACGCCCGGGGCCGAGTGCGGCTGCATGTAGACCAGGTCGCCGCCGTGGTGCTCGCTGCGCGCACGGAAGAAGTGGTTGAAGCCCACCTCGAACAGGTCCGCGGCCGACGCGTAGCTGGCGATGTGGCCGCCCAGTTCGCCGTGGGCCTGGTTGGCGCGCACCACCATGGCCAGCGCGTTCCAGCGGTTGATCGACGCGATGCGTTCCTCTACGGCCAGGTTGCCGGGGAAGGGCGGCTCTTCGTCGGCGGGGATGGTGTTGAGATAGGCCGTGCGCGTCTGGCCCGGCGTGTGTACGCCCAGCTGGGCCGCATGCGCCAGCAGGTGCTCCAGCACGTAGGCGGCGCGGTCCTGGCCCGCCGCGGCGGTCAGCGATTGCAGGGCATCACGCCATTCGGCGGTTTCGGCGGGGTCGGCATCGTGGGCCATGGGGGCCTCGGCGGAAGGGGAGTCGCGCATGGGCAGCCTCGGTTTGTCTCGGGCGATATCGGAGTAGGAGTGGCATCCATCCTAGCGCGGAGTCCTGCGCATGAGTGATCGAAAGTGCGTGCAAAACCGAAGTAAAACGGTGCAAAATGCCGAAAAGTCTGGCCCGGGGAGCAAGTTATGCCGAAAGCCAATCTGGATGCCACCGACCGGCGCATCCTGGAGCTGCTGCAGACCGATGCCAGCCTGACCAATGTCGAATTGGCCCGGCGCGTGCACCTGTCGCCGTCGCCCTGCCTGTCGCGCGTCAAGGCGCTGGAGGCCGCGGGTGTGATCCGCGGCTACGTGGCGCTGGCCGACCCGCTGCAGCTGGGACTCAGCCTGAACGTGTTCATCCAGGTCAGCCTGGAGAAGCAGATCGAGTCCGAACTCGATCGCTTCCAGACCGCCATGGCCGAGTGTCCCGAGGTGATGGAGTGCTATCTGATGAGCGGCGATGCCGATTATCTGCTGCGTGTGGTGGTGCCCGACATGGCGGGCCTGGAGCGTTTCGTGGTCAGCCGCCTGTCGCGCATCCAGGGCGTGAAGAACATCCGCTCGGGATTCGCGCTCAAGCAGGTCAAGTACCAGACCGCGCTGCCGCTGGACTGAGCGGCACGGACCGGTTCGCGCCGGGCATGACGATAGAATCGGGCGTATCCCGGCACGAGGCTACGCCATGTCCGACCTGCGCATTCCCGACGAACGCATCCTGCCCGAGCTGACCTTGCGAGGCGTCGTGCTGGGCGCGCTCATCACCGTTGTGTTCACCGCCTCCAACGTCTTTCTCGGGCTGAAGGTCGGGTTGACGTTCTCCTCCGCCATTCCGGCGGCGGTCATCTCGATGTCGGTGTTGCGACTGTTTCCCGGCGCCAACATCCTGGAAAACAACATGGTGCAGACGCAGGCCTCGGCGGCAGGCACGCTGTCGTCGGTGATCTTCGTGCTGCCCGCGCTGGTGATGATGGGGCATTGGCAGGGCTTTCCGTTCTGGGAAACGCTGGCGATATGCGCGGCCGGGGGGGCGCTGGGCGTGGTGTTCACTATCCCTCTGCGCCACGTGATGGTGGTGCAGAGCGACTTGCCGTATCCCGAAGGCGTGGCGGCTGCCGAGATCCTGCGCGTGGGCAGCGCCGAGCGCGCGCAGGCGCGTGATGAGGCAGGCGCGAGGGCGGGAACCGATGCCAAGGCGGACGGCGGCACCGGCATGGGCGACATCGTTGCCGGCGGCGTGGCCGCCGCCGCGGTCAGTTTCTCGGCCAGCGGGCTGCGCGTGCTGGCCGACGGCGCCAGCCGATGGTTCGAGCTGGGCGGTGCGGTGTTTCGCCTGCCGATGGGGTTCTCGCTGGCCCTGCTTGGGGCCGGCTACCTTATCGGGATCGTGGCCGGACTGGCGATGCTGACCGGCCTGCTGATCGCGTGGGGCGTGGCGGTGCCCGTCCTGACGGCGCTGGGCACCCCGGAGGCCGGCCAGTCGCTGGAGCAGTACGCCACCGGCGTGTGGGCGTCGCAGGTCCGGTTCATCGGCGCCGGCGTCATCGGGGTGGGCGCCGTCTCGACGCTGGTCACGCTGTTCGCGCCGATGGCGCGTGGCGTCAAGGCATCCTTCTCGGCACTGACCCGGCGCGGGGGTGGCGGCGTGGCGCCGCGCACCGAGCGGGACCTGGGCGCAGGCTGGATTCTCATCGTGATGCTGGCGCTGGTCGCCGTCCTTGTCGTGGCGTTTCGCGTCTTCCTGGGCGAGACGGCGCTGCCCGCGGGGCAGGGGTGGCGGTTGACTGCCTATGCTGTCGTGTTTGCCTTCGTCTTTGGCTTCCTGGTCGCGGCGGCGTGCGGCTACATGGCGGGGCTGGTGGGTTCGTCCACCAGTCCCATCTCGGGCGTCGGCATCGTTGCCATCGTGCTGGTCTCACTGTTGATGCTGGCGCTGGGCAACGGTCTGGCGGGCGACGAGGGCGCGAGCCTGGCCGTGGCGTTGGCGATCTTCACGACGTCGGCGGTGGTGGCCGTGGCCTCGATCTCCAACGACAATCTGCAGGACCTCAAGACTGGCTGGCTGGTGGGCGCGACGCCATGGCGCCAGCAGGTGGCATTGCTGATCGGCTGCGGGGTCGGCGCAGCCGTGATCGCGCCGGTACTGGGCCTGCTGTACAACGCCTATGGTTTCGCCGATGCGCTGCCGCGTTCCGATATGGATCCGGGCCAGGCCCTGTCGGCCCCGCAGGCCACGCTGATGCTGGCGATCGCGCGTGGCATCTTCACGCACCAGCTCAACTGGACCATGATTCTCATCGGCATGGCCATCGGCGTGGCGCTGATCGTGCTGGACCGTTTCCTGGAACGCACCTGCAAGGTGGCGCGCATGCCGGTGCTGGCGGTAGGCATCGGCATCTACCTGCCGCCCACCGTCGCGACACCCATTGTTGCGGGCGCCGTACTGGCGTGGCTGCTGGGACGCGCGCTCACGCGCCGCGCCCAGGCGCGCGGCATCGCGCCGGAGGCCTACGCGCGGGCGTCCGACCGGCGCGGCGTGCTGGTGGCGTCGGGCCTGATCGTGGGCGAGAGCCTGGTCGGCGTGTTGATGGCCGCCTTGATCGGCGCGAGCGGCGGGCAGACGCCGGTGGCATTGGCCGGCGATAGCTTCGCGCCCGTTGCCGCGGTGCTGGGCATGGTCGTGTTCGTGCTGGTGGCCATCTGGTTCTGGCGCCGCGTGATGGCGCTGGCCCGCTGACGACTGCGGCCACGGGCCAGCCTGCCCAAGGGGCGGTCAGAACGCGTCGCCCGCCGGCCAGCGCGGCGCGCCGTACCACTCAGCCGTTGCGGTACAGAAAGCTGTAGGCGTTGATCGCCGGCACCCCCCCGAGATGCGCGTACAGCACCCGGGAGCCGGCAGGAATCTCGCCGCGCCGGATGATGTCCATCATGCCCTGCATGGATTTGCCCTCGTAGACCGGGTCGGTCATCATGCCTTCCAGCCGTGCGCACAGCCGGATCGCCTCGTTGGTCTCGTCCGAGGGCAGGCCGTAGGCGGGATACGCGTAGCGCCTGTCCAACACCACGTCGTCGTCGGTGATGGGGCGGTCGAGTCCCACCAGATCGGCGGTGCGCCGCGCGATGCGCAGGATCTGGGCATGGGTCTGTTCGGGCGTGGCCGACGCATCGATGCCGATGACGCGCGGCGCACGGCCGTCTTCGGCGAAGCCCACGACCATGCCGGCCTGTGTGCTGCCCGTGACGGCGCACACGAAGATGTAGTCGAAGCGCAGGCCCATTTGCGCTTCCTGCCGCCGGACTTCCTCGGCAAAGCCTACGTATCCCAGTCCGCCCAGTTCGTGGTCGGACGCGCCGGCGGGAATGGCATAGGGCTTGCCGCCGCGGCGCCGTACGTCCTCCAGCGCCTCTTCCCAACTGCGCCGGATGCCGATGTCGAAGCCGGCATCCACCAGCCGCACCTCCGCGCCCATGAGGCGGCTCATCAGGATGTTGCCGACACGGTCGTACACGGCGTCGGCATAATCGACCCAGTTTTCCTGCACCAGCACGCAGCGCATGCCCAGCTTGGCGGCCACGGCGGCCACCATGCGAGTGTGGTTGGACTGGATGCCGCCGATGGTGACCAGCGTGTCGCAACCCTGTTCCAGCGCCTGCGGGATCAGGTATTCGAGCTTGCGCAGCTTGTTGCCGCCGAACGCCAGGCCGCTGTTGCAGTCCTCGCGCTTGGCGTAGATCTCGACCTTGCCGCCCAGGTGCGCGGTGAGGCGGTCCAGCCGCTCGATGGGCGTGTCGCCGAAGGTGAGGCGATGACGGGGGAAGCGTTGCAGGTCCATGGGAATGTCCTTTCTTGATTGCAGGAGGAGGGGCGGCCGCCTGGAGAATCATAGAAATGCCTGCAAATGCGGGTCAATTGCGTTTTTTTGGGATAAATTCAAATAATATTTATCCTCATGGATAAAAAGTAATTTCAAAAATTATTATTTTAGTAATCTGATGAATATTATTTAATAGGGACGCATGGAAACCCTCACGCTCGACCGTATCGACCGGCTCATCCTGCGCGCCTTGCAGGACGACGCGCACATCACCAATGCCGATCTGGCTGCGCATGTGCACCTCAGCCCGGCGGCCTGCCTGCGCCGCGTGGAGCGTCTGCGCGCCGAAGGGGTGATCCGGCGCACGGTCGCGCTGGTGGAGCCCGCCGCGGTGGCGATGGGCACGCTGGTGATCGTGGGCGTGGTGCTGGATCGTTCCACGCCGGAGTCGTTCGAGGATTTCGAGGCGGCGGCTCGCGGCATCAGCGGTTGCCTGGAATGCCACCTGGTCGCTGGCGAATTCGACTACTTCCTGATGCTGCGCATCCGCGACCTGGAGCGTTTCAACAAACTGCATGCGGGCGAGATCATCAAGCTGCCCGGCGTGCGCCAGATCCGCACCTTCTTCGTGCTGAAGGAAATCCTGTCGACCACCGCGCTGCCCGTATGACCTGAACCGCGCCTGAAACGCAGCGTGCCGACAACGCCGGCAGATGCTTCGAAGGGAAAAGGGTTGGCCGTAGAAGCGCGGGCGTACGCCGCCGTATCGACGGCATTGCCGGAAGACCCGTGAAAACGCCTCGATCTCCGGCCACGCGACCGTCGGGCTTCATGGTGCTGTCGCGAGACGGGCCGAAAATCTAAGGGTTATACTGCCAAATACGGCTTTCGAGGCTTGTACGTGCCTTCTGCCCCTGCTATCCGCTAAACGGGAAGCCCGTGTCGCGGAAGGTTTTCCTGCATCGTATCGAGTGAAGCACTCGTCTAGGTGAAGCGCCATTATGTCTACGGAATCAGAATCCCTATCCACTTCCTATTTGTTCGGGGGTAATGCCCCGTACGTCGAAGAGCTCTACGAAGCGTATCTCGACAACCCCGGTTCGGTTCCGGACAACTGGCGCGAATACTTCGACCAGCTGCAGCATTCCCCCGCCACCGACGGCCAGGACTCCACCCGCGACCAGGCCCACGCTCCCATCATCCAGTCGTTCGCCGAGCGTGCTCGCGCCAATGCCTTCGTGCAGCGCGCCGCCGAGCCCGACCTCACCGTCGCCAGCAAGCAGGTGTCGGTGCAATCGCTGATCGGCGCATACCGCTCGCTGGGTTCGCGCTGGGCGGACCTTGATCCGCTCAAGCGCCAGGAGCGCCCGTCCATCCCCGAACTCGATCCCGCCTTCTACGGCCTGACCGAGTCCGACCTCGACCAGACCTACTCGGCCACCAACACGTACTTCACGACCGCCAGCACGATGACGCTGCGCGACATCCTGAAGGCCCTGCGCGACACCTACTGCCGCAGCATCGGCGCCGAGTTCACGCACATCTCCGACCCGGCGGCCAAGCGCTGGATCCAGGAACGCCTGGAAAGCACGCTGGGCGCGCCCACGTTCACGGCCGATCAGAAGCGCCACATCCTGCAGCAGCTGACCGAGTCCGAAGGCCTGGAGCGCTACCTGCACACCAAGTATGTGGGCCAGAAGCGCTTCTCGCTGGAAGGCGGCGAAAGCTTCATCGCTTCGATGGACGAAGTAGTCAACCACGCCAGCGAAGGCGGCGTGCAGGAAATCGTGGTGGGCATGGCCCACCGCGGCCGCCTGAACCTGCTCGTGAACATCATGGGCAAGATGCCCGGCGATCTGTTCGCCGAGTTCGAGGGCAAGCACGCCGAAGGCCTGACCGACGGCGACGTGAAATACCACAACGGCTTCTCCAGCGACATCTCGGGCCGTGGCGGCCCGGTGCACCTGTCGCTGGCGTTCAACCCTTCGCACCTGGAAATCGTCAACCCGGTGGTCGAGGGCAGCGCGCGCGCGCGCCAGGAGCGCCGCGGCGACCAGGAAGGCCGCCAGGTGCTGCCGGTGCTGGTGCACGGCGACGCGGCCTTCGCCGGCCAGGGCGTCGTGATGGAGACGCTGAACCTGGCGCAGACCCGCGGCTACGGCACGGGCGGCACGCTGCACATCGTCATCAACAACCAGATCGGCTTCACCACGTCCGATCCGCGCGATTCGCGTTCCACGCTGTATTGCACCGACGTGGTCAAGATGATCGAAGCGCCGGTGTTCCACGTCAACGGCGACGACCCCGAGGCCGTGGTGTTCGTCACCAAGCTGGCCCTGGACTACCGCATGCAGTTCCACCACGACGTCGTGATCGACATCGTGTGCTTCCGCAAGCTGGGCCACAACGAGCAGGACACCCCGTCGCTCACGCAGCCGCTGATGTACAAGCGCATCGGCCACCACCCCGGCACGCGCAAGCTGTACGCCGACAAGCTGGTCACGCAGGGCGTGCTGGCCGAGGGCGACGCCGAGCAGCTGGTCAAGGACTACCGCCAGCTGATGGAAGACGGCCACCGCACCATCGAGCCGGTGCTGACCGACTACAAGAGCAAGTACGCGATCGACTGGTCGCCGTTCCTGGGCGCCAAGTGGACCGACCAGGCCGACACCGCCGTGCCGTTGGCCGAGCTCAAGCGCATCGGCGAGCGCATCACCACGGTGCCGGAAGGCTTCACGGTGCATCCGCTGGTCAACAAGCTGCTCAACGACCGCCGCAGCATGGCCAAGGGCGAGCTCAACCTCGACTGGGGCATGGGCGAGCACCTGGCCTTCGCCACGCTGGTGGCCTCGGGCTACGCGGTGCGCATCACCGGCCAGGATTCGGGCCGCGGCACGTTCACGCACCGCCACGCCGTGCTGCACGACCAGAACCGCGAGCGCTGGAACGACGGCAGCTATATTCCGCTGCAGAACGTCTCCGACGGCCAGGCGCCGTTTACGGTGATCGACTCGGTGCTGTCCGAAGAGGCGGTGCTGGCGTTCGAATACGGCTACTCCAGCGCTGAGCCCAACACGCTCACCATCTGGGAAGCCCAGTTCGGCGACTTCGTCAACGGCGCCCAGGTCGTGATCGACCAGTTCATCAGCGCCGGCGAAGCCAAGTGGGGCCGCCAGTCGGGCCTGACCCTGATGCTGCCGCACGGCTACGAGGGCCAGGGGCCCGAGCACTCGTCGGCCCGCATCGAGCGCTTCCTGCAGCTGTGCGCCGACAACAACATGCAGGTTGCGCAACCCACCTCGGCCGCGCAGATCTTCCACCTGCTGCGCCGCCAGATGATCCGGCCGTTCCGCAAGCCGCTGGTGATCTTCACGCCGAAGTCGCTGCTGCGCAACAAGGACGCGGGCTCGCCCCTGACCGAATTGGCCGGCGGCAGCTTCCGTCCGGTGATCGGCGAGGTCGACGACTCGATCAAGGCCGCCTCGGTCAAGCGCGTGCTGGTGTGCTCGGGCAAGGTCTACTACGACCTGGTCAACGCCCGCAAGGAACGCGAGGCCAGCAACGTGGCCATCATCCGTGTGGAGCAGCTCTATCCGTTCGCGCACAAGGCCTTCGAGGCCGAACTGCGCAAGTACCCGAAGGCCGCCGAGGTCATCTGGGTGCAGGACGAGCCGCAGAACCAGGGGCCGTGGTTCTACGTGCAGCATCACCTGTACGAGAACATGACCGAAGGCCAGAAGCTGGGCTACGCGGGCCGTCCGGCCTCGGCCTCGCCGGCCGTCGGCTACCTGGCCAAGCACCAGGAGCAGCAGAAAGCCCTGCTGGATCAGGCTTATGCCGCCAAGTACAAGGGCTTCATGCTGACCAAGTAAGCGGCAAGGCTGCGCACAGAACATTCACCAGATAAAACGGAATACATCACCATGGCTATCACCGACGTCGTTGTTCCCCAACTGTCCGAGTCCGTCTCGGAGGCCACCCTGCTGAACTGGAAGAAGCAGCCGGGCGCTGCCGTGGAGGCTGACGAGATCCTCATCGAGATCGAGACCGACAAGGTCGTGCTGGAAGTGCCGGCACCCGCCTCGGGCGTGCTGTCCGAGATCGTCAAGGGGGACAGCAGCACCGTGACCTCGGGCGAGGTCATCGCCCGCATCGATACGGCCGCCACCGCCGCGGCCGCGCCGGCCGCCGCCGAAGCGCCCAAGGCTGCCGCCCAGCCGGCCGCCGCCGCGCCGGCTGCCGCGCCCGCCAGCCAGGCTGCCGCTGGCGTGGCTTCGCCGGCCGCCGCCAAGATCCTCGCCGAGAAGGGCGTGGACGCCGCCAGCGTACCGGGCACCGGCCGCGACGGCCGCGTCACCAAGGGCGATGCGCTGGGCGCCAGCGCCCCGGCCGCCAAGCCGGCCGCCGCAGTGCCGGCCCCGACGCAGTCGCTGGACGGCCGTCCCGAGCAGCGCGTGCCCATGAGCCGCCTGCGCGCCCGCATCGCCGAGCGCCTGCTGCAGTCGCAGCAGGAGAACGCCATCCTGACCACGTTCAACGAGGTCAACATGCAGGCCGTGATCGACCTGCGCAGCAAGTACAAGGACAAGTTCGAGAAGGAGCACGGCGTCAAGCTGGGCTTCATGTCGTTCTTCGTCAAGGCTGCCGTCGCCGCGCTGAAGAAGTACCCGGTCCTCAATGCCTCGGTCGACGGCAAGGACATCATCTACCACGGCTACTTCGACATCGGCATCGCCGTGGGCAGCCCGCGCGGCCTGGTGGTGCCGATCCTGCGCAACGCCGACCAGCTGTCCATCGCCGAGATCGAGAAGACCATCGGCGACTTCGGCAAGCGCGCGGCCGAAGGCAAGCTGGGCATCGAAGAGATGACCGGCGGCACGTTCTCCATCTCCAACGGCGGCGTGTTCGGCTCGATGCTGTCCACCCCCATCATCAACCCGCCGCAGTCGGCCATCCTGGGCATCCACGCCACCAAGGAGCGCCCCGTCGTCGAGAACGGCCAGATCGTCATTCGCCCGATCAACTACCTGGCGATGTCCTACGACCACCGCATCATCGACGGCCGCGAGGCCGTGCTGGGCCTGGTGGCCATGAAGGAAGCGCTGGAAGATCCGCAGCGCCTGCTGCTGGACCTGTAATCCGGCCAAGGCGGCCCGGCGCGCACGGCTCTCCCCGGAGCCGCACGCCGCGCCCAGGGCCGCGGGCCGGCCCGCCGCATGCGGCGCGCGCCGGCCTTGCGCTTCCGTCCTTTCTCCCTTTTTCGCGAGACCATCATGGCTAAACAATTCGACGTCGTCGTCATCGGTGCCGGCCCCGGCGGGTACATCGCCGCCATCCGCGCGGCGCAGCTCGGCATGTCCGTGGCGTGCATCGACGCCTGGCAGAACGGCGAAGGCGGCCCGGCCCCTGGCGGCACCTGCACCAACGTCGGCTGCATCCCGTCCAAGGCGCTGCTGCAGTCGTCCGAGCACTACGAGCAGGCCAACCACCATTTCGCCGAGCACGGCATCGAGGTCAAGGGCGTCAGCCTGAAGCTCGACACGCTGCTGGGCCGCAAGAACAAGGTCGTCAAGCAGAACAACGACGGCATCCTCTACCTGTTCAAGAAGAACAAGGTCACCTTCGTACACGGCAAGGGCGCGTTCGCCGGCCAGGTCGAGGGTGGCTGGGCCATCAAGGTCAGCGGCACCGCCGACGAAGACCTGGTCGCCAAGCACGTGGTCGTGGCCACCGGCTCGTCGCCGCGCGAGCTGCCGGGCCTGCCGTTCGACGAGAAGACCGTGCTGTCGAACGACGGCGCGCTGAACATCGGCGCCGTGCCCAAGAAGCTGGGCGTGATCGGGGCGGGCGTCATCGGCCTGGAGATGGGCAGCGTGTGGCGCCGCCTGGGCGCCGAGGTCACCATCCTGGAAGCCATGCCCGAGTTCCTGGCCGCGGCCGACCAGCAAGTGGCCAAGGAAGCGCTGAAGTCCTTCGCCAAGCAGGGCCTGGACATCCAGATGGGCGTGAAGCTGGGCGAGGTCAAGGCCAGCGGCAAGTCCGTCACCGTGCCCTACACCGACGCCAAGGGCGCCGAGCAGAAGCTGGTGGTCGACAAGCTGATCGTCTCGATCGGCCGCGTGCCCTACACCGGCGGCCTGAACGCCGACGCCGTCGGCCTGAAGCTGGACGAGCGTGGCTTCGTCGCGGTGGACGGCGACTGCAAGACCAACCTGCCCAACGTGTGGGCCATCGGCGACGTGGTGCGCGGCCCCATGCTGGCGCACAAGGCCGAGGAAGAGGGCGTGGCGGTGGCCGAACGCATCGCCGGCCAGCATGGCCACGTCAACTTCGACACCGTGCCGTGGGTCATCTACACGTCGCCCGAGATCGCCTGGGTGGGCAAGACCGAGCAGCAGCTCAAGAACGAAGGCCGCGAATACAAGGCCGGCTCGTTCCCCTTCATGGCCAACGGCCGCGCGCGCGCGCTGGGCGACACCACCGGCTTTGCCAAGGTGATTGCCGACGCCAAGACCGACGAGGTCCTGGGCGTGCACATCGTGGGTCCGATGGCCTCGGAGCTGATTGCCGAAGCGGTCACCATCATGGAGTTCCGCGGCGCCGCCGAGGACATCGCGCGCATCTGCCACGCGCATCCCACGCTGTCCGAGTCGCTGAAGGAAGCCGCCCTGGCGGTGGATAAGCGCACGCTGAACTTCTGACCTGCCGGTCAGTGCCGGGCCGCCAGGCCCGTGGCGCTGCCGGACGCCGCGCGTGCGGCGTCCGGCGCGCGGCGGGCCCTTGCGGTTCGCGCGCCCAGGCGCCATTGCCATGAACGTCCAAGAATATTACGAACACGCCCTGTCCGAGCGCGGCTTCCGGCCCGACGCGGCGCAGCAGCGCGCCGTCGATCGGCTGCAACGCTACTACGACGACTGGGTGCGGTTCAAGTCCATGCGTTCCAACGGGCTGAAGAAGCTGCTGAACCGGCCCGAGGTGCCGCGCGGCGTGTACTTGTGGGGCGGCGTAGGACGTGGCAAGAGCTTCCTGATGGACGCGTTCTATGCCACCGTGCCGGTGGTGCGCAAGACACGGCTGCACTTCCATGAGTTCATGCGCGGCGTGCACCGCGAGCTGGAAGAGGTCAAGGGCATGCAGGATCCGCTCGACGAAGTCGCGCGGCGCGTGGCCAAGCGCTACCGGCTGATCTGCTTCGACGAATTCCACGTATCGGACGTGGCCGACGCCATGATTCTTCATCGCCTGCTGTCGGGCCTGTTCCAGCACGGCACCTCGTTCATCATGACCTCCAACTACGAGCCGTCCACACTTTACCCGGACGGCTTGCACCGCGACCGCATCCTGCCCGCCATCGCCCTGATCGAGCAGCGCATGGACGTGCTTAACGTGGATGCCGGCGTGGACTACCGGCGCCGCGCGCTGGAACAGGTGCAGAGCTATCACTATCCGCTGGACGAGTCTGCCGCCCAGGCACTGCAGCAGGCATTCCAGAAGCTGGCCGACACCGCGCCCGAGAAAAACCCGGTACTGCACATCGAACACCGCGAGATCCGGCCGCTGGCCCTGGCGGGTTCGGTGGTCTGGTTCGACTTTGCCACGCTGTGCGGCGGCCCGCGTTCGCAGAATGACTACCTGGAACTCGCCAATCGCTTCCATGCGGTGGTGCTGTCCGGCGTGCCCCGCATGGGGCCGCGCCAGGCTTCCGAAGCGCGCCGCTTCACCTGGCTGGTGGACGTGTTCTACGACCACCGCGTCAAGCTGATCCTGTCGGCCGAATGCGCGCCCGAAGCGCTGTACACAGAAGGTGCGCTGGCCAACGAGTTCCATCGCACGGTCTCGCGCATCCTGGAGATGCAGTCGCGCGAATACCTGGAGTCCGAGCGCCGCCAGATCGCGGCGCTGTAGGCCCGTTGCGCGCCGCCTGGCCGGGCGGCGCGGCTCTTCTCGCCTCTTCTTTCCTCCCTCCCTCCTGCGTCCGTTCTGGGATGGGCACGCGCGCGGCCTTTCATGCTGCGTTTGGAATTGAGAATAGTTATAATTAAGCTTCTTGTAGGCGGGCGGCGCAGGCGGTTTCGGGGTCCGTGCCGCGGCGCGATCCGCTGCGTTCACCCGATTTTCGACGTATTCCCGTGAGAGCTCCCCCCGTCGGTGCAGGCATGCTGCGCTATCGCCTGGCCGTGACATCCCGTGCCGCCGCGGCCATCGGCGGCGGCTATGTTCTGGCCTCGGCCGCGGCGGCCTGCCTCGCGGTATGGCTGCCGTTGGCACGCGTCGACGCCGTGGTCGCCGCCCAGATGCTGTCTTTCGTCGTGTACGCCTGCGCCGCGTTGTGGGTCTTCGCCACGCGCAACGCATGGCGGGCCTGGGCTGGGGTGGCGTTGCCGGCCTTGGTGCTGGCGGCGCTGTTCTGGCTGGGCCGGGCGGGCGGCGTATGAAAGGTATGCGTCAGCCCGAGCCCGCTCAGCCAGCCCATGCGCCGGCCGAAGGCCTGCGCCAGGCGATGTCGTGGTTGCACACCTGGGCCGGGCTGGTCTTCGGCTGGCTGCTCTTCGCCATGTTCCTGACCGGCGCGCTGTCGTTCTTCCGGCCCGAGATCACGCGCTGGATGCGCCCCGAGGTGGCGGTGCAGCCGGTTTCCGCCGCTCGCTCGGTCGAGGTGGCCGAAGCCTATCTGCGTCGCCACGCGCCGGACGCGGCGCGCTGGTTCATCGTGGCCTCCACCGCGCGCGAGCCGGGGGTGCGTATCAGCTACCAGGCGGCCAAGCCGCCGCCCGGCCAGCGGGGTTTTCGCCGTGTGACGCTGGACCCCGTCACGGGCCAGGAGATCCACGCACGCGAGACGCGGGGCGGGGATTTTCTCTACCGCTTCCACTTCCAGCTGGAGATGGGTGTGCCGTGGGGCCGCTGGCTGGCCGGCATTGCCGGCATGTTCATGCTGGTCGCCATCCTGAGCGGCATCATCACACACAAGAAGCTCTTCGCCGATTTCTTCACCTTCCGGCCCCGCAAGGGCGGCCAGCGCGCTTGGATGGACGGCCACAACGCGCTGTCGGTGCTCGGCCTGCCGTTTCATCTGATGATCACCTTCAGCGGCCTGGTGCTGTTGGCGTCCCTGCTGATGCCCGCGGGCATCCTGGCGGCCTACGACAACGAACGCGAGTTCTTCGACGAGGCCTTTCCGGCCTTCGCGATGAAGCCGGCCAGTGGACAGGCAGCCCCGCTGGTGCCGTTGGCTCCGCTGGTGGCGCAGGCCGAGCAGGCCTGGGATGGAGGCGCGATCCAGCGCATGGTGGTGAACCGCCCCGGCGATGCGGCCGCCACCGTGTCGCTGTCGCGCGCGGTCAGCGACCGGGTGTCGTATGGCCGGCAGGCGCCCACGCTGACTTTCGACGGCGTTACCGGGCAGCCACTGGGCGGGACTGGCGAAGCAGGGGCGGTGGGCACCGTCGCGGGCACGGTCGTGGGCTTGCACCTCGGCCTGTTTGCCCAGCCGCTGCTGCGCTGGGCCTATTTCCTGGTCAGCCTGGCCGGCACCGCCATGGTGGGTACCGGGTTGGCCCTGTGGATCGCCAAGCGGCGCCAGAAACTGCGATCGGGCGCGCCCGACACGCTGTCGCTGCGGCTGGTGGACGTGCTCAACGCCGGCAGCATCGCCGGGCTGTGCGTGGCGTGCGCCGCGTACTTCTGGGCCAACCGCGTGTTGCCGGCCGACCTGCCGGCACGCGGCCAGTGGGAAACGCGTATTTTCTTTGCCGCCTGGGCCGCCAGCTACGTCTACGCCGCCTTACGCGGCCGCCGCAAATGGCGCGATCTGAGTGCCCTGGGCGCGCTGCTGCTGCTGCTGCTCCCCGTGCTCAACGCGCTGACGACGGATCGCCACCTGGGCGCCTCGCTGCCGGCGGGCGATTGGGTAATGGCCGGCTTCGATCTCAGCGCGCTGGTGGCGGGCCTGCTGCTGGCCTGGATCGCCCGCAAGTCGGGTGGGCGCGAGCAGGCCGCATCGCGCCGGCCAGCCCGCCATGCCACCGCCGGCCCCGACGGCGCGGCGCCCCCGCTCGCCGGATCTTCCAACGCTGCCTACGAGTCGAGGTGAAGCCATGCGGGTGAAGCAATGAGCGCCGCCGCCTTCTGCCTGGCCTATGCCGGATTCTCGGCGCTGTGCCTGGCCATGGACCGCCACCATGAAGACGTGTTCGACCGGGCGCTGCCGCGCGGACGCCGGCTGTGGCTGCGCGCGCTGGGCTGGCTGGGCCTGGTCCTGTCGCTGGCGGCGTGCGCCACCGCGTGGGGCTGGAGTTACGGCATCGTGGAATGGGTCGGCATCCTCAGCCTTGCCGGCCTGCTGCTGATCTGGCTGCTGGCCTACCGGCCGCGGGCCGCCCTGGCCGCCGCCGGCGCGTGCGCCGCCGCGGCGCCGTTGCTGGCCTGGGCCGCATAGCCCGCGGCCGTGCGGTGCGGCGCGGTAAACTGCGCCTTTTCCCTTCCGCGTCCGCCGTCTCATGAACACCCGCGTCCTTACCGGCATCACCACCACGGGCACCCCGCACCTCGGCAACTACGCCGGCGCCATCCGGCCGGCCATCCAGGCCAGCACGCAACCCGGCGTGGACGCGTTCTTCTTCCTGGCCGACTACCACGCGCTGATCAAGTGCGACGATCCGGCCCGCGTGGCGCGCTCGCGCCTCGAGCTGGCCGCCACGTGGCTGGCGGCGGGCCTGGATCCCGAGCGCGTCACCTTCTACCGCCAGTCCGACATCCCCGAGATCCCCGAGCTGTGCTGGCTGCTGACCTGCGTCACGCCCAAGGGCCTGATGAATCGTGCGCATGCCTACAAGGCCTCGGTGGACCAGAACGAGGCCAAGGGCGTGGAGCCGGACGACGGCGTGACGATGGGCCTGTTCTCGTACCCGGTGCTGATGGCCGCCGACATCGTGATGTTCAACGCGCACAAGGTGCCCGTCGGGCGCGACCAGATCCAGCACCTGGAAATGGCGCGCGACATCGCGCAGCGCTTCAATCACCTGTACGGCAGCGATTTCTTCGTGCTGCCCGAGGTAGTCATCGAGGAAGAGGTGGCCACGCTGCCCGGCCTGGACGGACGCAAGATGTCCAAGAGCTACAACAACACCATCCCGCTGTTCGAGGGCGGCGCCGCGGCGCTGCGTGCGGCGGTGATGCGCATCGTCACCGACTCGCGCCAGCCGGGCGAGCCCAAGGATGCCGAAGGGTCGCACCTGTACGTGCTGTATCGCGCCTTCTCCACCCCGGCCGAGACGGCTGCGTTCCGCCAGCAGCTGGAGGCGGGCATGGCGTGGGGCGAGGCCAAGGAAGTGCTGTTCCAAAAGCTGGACGGCATTCTCGCACCCATGCGCGAGCGCTACGTCGAACTGATGGCCAATCCGGCCCGCATCGAAGACATCCTGCAGGCGGGGGCGAGCAAGGCGCGCGAACTGGCCATACCGGCGATGCGGGTGCTGCGCGAGGCGGTAGGCCTGCGCAACGTGGCCGCGCCCGCCGCCGGCAAGGTCGCCAAGGCCAAGGCCGCCAAGGGCGCCCGATTCGTCAGCTTCCGCGACCCGGACGGCAGCTTCCGCTTCCGGCTGCTGGCGGCCGATGGGGAAGAGTTGCTGGTGTCGCGTCCCTATGCCGATCCGAAGGAAGCGGGGGCGGTGGTGAAGCGCCTGCCGGCGCAGGCCCAGGTGCTGGCGCAGGGCCAGAGTTATGTCGCACAACTGGACGGTGACGATGTGGCTGCGGGTCCGGGCGGGCTGACGCCTGCCCAGGCGGCGATGCTTGCCGAGAAAACCGCGGCGATGCTGGACGAGCTCGCGCAAGGGTAGGCGTACCCCGGTTGGCGGGCCGCGACGCCGGTCCGCTTCCGATCAAAACAAGAGGGCTACGGCCCTCTTTTTTGTTTTCGACACCGTTACATTGCGGACAAAGTTTCGTCCGGAAAAATGGCGTTTTATTGCTTATTGCAACGTTGTCCTGTTGTGGCGCAACAATATTGCAGATTAATTCGCCATCATCATCGGCCAATTATCAAGATTTGCAAACATTCCGCAGTCTACGACAAGGGCTGTGGTAACTTGGCTGACTAATTAAAAACTAAGATTTACTCACAAATAATATTCTATTTGTAAGTTTATCGACCATAAGTGCGGCTATTTGCATGCATAGGTTGGGCAAAACCTAACCAATTGTTGTGTTTTGCGTGACTTCACTATTTTGCGGTGTCCTTGGAGGCAGCCGAGCGGCGGCCGGACTAAGTGAAGGCCGCAAGCCCCTCAACACCTCGGGCGGTGCCGCTGGCGCGCCGCAACCCCGGTTCCGTCCGATTTTGCGATGAAATGATCATGCCTTTCGCCTCCCGCTCCAGCGCCGCCTTGATCGCCGCGCTCGTTTCGCCCCTGGCGCTTGCCCAGGCCCCGACTCCTGTTCCCGCCGTGGTTTCCACGCCGGCCGCCGAAGGCGCTACCACGCTGAACCAGGTGGTCGAGCACACGCTGCTGACCAATCCCGAGATCCAATCCCGCTACCAGGAATTCCGCGCGGCCATGGAAGGCCAGAACGTGGCGCGGGGCGGTCTGCGGCCGCAGCTCAATGCCCAGGGCTTCTACGGCAAGGAGTGGCGCACGCACCGAGAGGACGGCAACAACCATAACTGGACCCGCCCGGGCTACAACCTGGAACTGCGCCAGCTGCTGTTCGACGGCTTTCGCACCAGCAACGACGTGAAGCAGGCCGGCTACGATAAGCTGGCGCGCTACTTCGACGTGCTGGCCGCCAGCGACGACAACGCGCTGGCCGCCACGCAGGCCTATATCGACCTGCAGCGCCGCCGCGAACTGGAATCGCTGGCCCAGCAGAACTACGCCATCCACCAGGATACGCTCAAGCAGATCGACGACCGGGCCCGCTCCGGCGTGGGCCGCGGCGTGGACCTGGAGCAGGCCGGTGGCCGTCTGGCGCTGGCACAGACCAACCTGATGACGGAGTCGGCCAACCTGAACGACGTGACGCAGCGCTATGTCCGCATCACCAGCCAGCTGCCCGTGGCGAACATGGCACCGGTGCCGGACGTCACCGAGAAGATCCCGGCGCGTCCGACCAACTTCAACGAGTCGTTGCGCCTGAACCCCAGCGTGCTGTCCAAGCAGGCAAGCGTGCTGGCGGCCAACGCCGGCATCGCCTCGGCCAAGGGTGCGTTCTCGCCGGTGTTCGAGGTCGTGGCCGCCACCGGACGCGATCGTCCGGATGTGACGCCGGACGTGCGTGATGCGCAAAGCTCCAGCGTCTCGCTGCAGATGAGCTACAACCTGTACCGCGGTGGCGCCGATTCGGCCCGGGTGCGCCAGACCACCGCGCAGGCCTATGCCGCGCGCGACCTGCGCGACTACACCTGCCGCAACGTGCAGCAGGATGTGGCCATTGCCTGGAACAACATCGTCAACCTGAACGCCCAGCTGCCGTTCCTGCGCGATCACGAGATCGCCACGAACAAGGTGCGCGACGCCTATCGCCAGCAGTTCCAGATCGGCCAGCGCACGCTGCTCGACTTGCTGGATACCGAGAACGAGCTGTTCGAGGCACGCCGCGCCCTGACCAACGCCCGCTACGACCTGCTGGCCGCGCAGTACCGCTGGCTGGCGCTGTCGCACCGCCTGATGCCCTCGCTGGGGCTGGCCGCGGCCAACCAGGAAGTGCCCGGCGAGTCGAAGGACCTGCAGCTGACCGACGAGATCATCCAGCAGTGCAACTCGACCGTGCCGGATGCCGCCCGCCTGGCGCCTGTCAGCGTGAAGTACAGCGAGGGCACGCTGCCCCCGACGCTGATTCCGGCCAAGCCGGCGAAACCCTGAACAGCGCCCGCAGGGTTGGGCCTGCGGGGGCGGGACACATCATGAGCAAGAAGAAGCCAGACGAGGAGTTTTCCCAACTGGACCGGGATTTCATCCGGGTCCTGGAAGACCTCATCGACGTTTTGATCGCCAACGGCACGCTGCGCATGACCGACCTGCCCGTCGAGGCCCAGAACAAGCTGAACCAGCGCAAACGCAGCCGCGAGCGTCTGAACAACGACCTGAATCTGCTTGACGATGACTCCGTCCTCTGACGCTTCTGCCCGACAGTGGCGCGTCGATCCGCGGGCCGGACACGACGATCCGCTGCTGGATTGCCTGGTCGAACTGACGCGTATCCACGGCGTGCCCGCCACGCCGCAGGCGCTTTCCAGCGGCCTGCCCCTGGAAGACAACCGCCTGACGCCCGCGCTGCTGCCGCGCGCGGCAGCCCGCGCGCAACTTTCGGCGCGCGTGGTGCGGCGCGGCCTGCAGGACATCTCCGAGGCGCTGCTGCCGGCGATCCTGATGCTGCGCGACGAGCGCGCCTGCCTGCTCCTGGGCGCGCAGCCCGACGGCACGCTGCTGGTCAGCCATCCCGAGCTGGGCGGCAGCGCCGTGCCGGTCACCGCCGAAGCGCTTGCGCGCGACTACACGGGCTACGCGTGCCTGGTGCGGCCACAGTTCCGCTACGACGCCCGCACGCCCGAAGTGGGCAAGATGCGCAGCCGCCACTGGTTCTGGGCCGCGGTGGCCGAGAACCGCAAGCTCTACCGCGACGCCCTGGTGGCGGCGTTGCTGATCAACGTCTTTGCCATCGCGATGCCGTTGTTCACCATGAACGTCTACGACCGCGTGGTTCCCAACAACGCCGTCGAGACGCTGTGGGTGCTGGCCATCGGCATCACTCTGGTGATCCTGTTTAACTACGTGCTGACCACGGCGCGCGCCCACGTGGTCGACAGCGCCAGCAAGCGCATCGACGTGCGGCTGTCGGGGCTCATCATGGAGCGGGTGCTGGACCTGCGCATGGAGGGCCGGCCGGTGTCGGTAGGCTCGTTCGCGTCTAACCTGCGCTCGTTCGAGTCGATCCGCGACTTCATCGCATCGGCCAGCATCACCACGCTGGTCGACCTGCCCTTCGTGCTGCTGTTCCTGGCCGTGCTGGCCTGGATCTCGCCGTGGATGGTGCTGCCGCCGCTGGTGGCCATTGTGCTGTCGGCTCTGGTGTCCGTGGTGGCGCAGGCGCGCATGGAGAACCTCACCATGTCGACCTTCCAGGCCTCGGCCCAGCGCAACGCCACGCTGGTCGAGGCGCTGACGGGCTACGAGACCGTCAAGGCGCTCAATGCGCAGGGCATCGTGCAGCGCAACTGGGAGCGTTCCACCGAGTTCATCGCCATGGTGGGCGGCAAGCTCAAGCTGATTTCTTCTTCCACGGTCGGTTTCGTGCAGGCCCTGCAGCAGCTGGTCTCGGTGTCGGTGGTGGTGATCGGCGTGTACCTGGCGCAGGACTCGCTGATCTCGATGGGCGGCATCATCGCCGCTTCGATGATCGCCGGCCGCTGCCTGGCCCCGCTGGGCCAGATGGCCGGCCTGCTCATGCAATACCAGAACGCCCGCACGTCGCTGGGCTCGATCGACAACTACATGCAACTGCCCGTGGAGCGCCCGCCGCAGGCCGAGTTCCTGCACCGCCCGGTGCTGCATGGCGGCGTGGAATTCCGCGACGTGTCGTTCACCTATCCGTCCACCGGCCAGGCCGTGCTGAAGAAGGTGTCCTTCAAGATCCAGCCGGGCGAGAAGGTCGGGATCATCGGCCGCATCGGTTCGGGCAAGACCACGCTGGAGAAGCTGGTGCTGGGGCTGTACGCCCCGACCGAGGGCGCGGTGCTGTTCGACGGCGTGGACATCCGCCAGATCGATCCGACGGATCTGCGCCGTGCGGTGGGCTACGTACCGCAGGACCCGGTGCTGTTCTACGGCAGCCTCAAGTACAACCTGACCATGGGCGCGCCGTACGCGGACGATGCCTCGGTACTGGCGGCAGCCGACACGGCGGGCGTGACCGAATTCGCCAACCTGCACCCGCAGGGCTTCGACATGCTGATCGGCGAGCGCGGCGAGTCGCTGTCCGGCGGCCAGCGCCAGAGCATCTCGGTGGCGCGCGCACTGATCAACGATCCGCCCATCCTGCTGCTGGACGAGCCCAGCAGCAACATGGACCACCAGAGCGAGGCCGCCTTGCGCGGCCGCCTGCAGGCCGCGTCGGCCAACAAGACCATCATCCTGGTCACGCACCGGACTGCGCTGCTGGATCTGGTGGACCGGATCATCGTGATCGATCGTGGCCACGTCGTGGCCGACGGGCCGAAGGCACAGGTGGTCGAGGCGCTGCGCCAGGGGCGCGTGGGCCGCGGAGGTTAAGGCTGTCATGTCGCAGAACCGGAATCTGAGTACCGCCTCCGCGGGGCCGTTGGCGCCCGCGCAGGCCCCAGCGCCGTCGCTGGCCGTGCGGCTGCCCGGCTACGCCAGCAACGCCGAATGGACCATCCAGCAGGCCGAGGCGCGCGGCTCGCGCATCCTGCTGTGGGTCGCGCTGGTGGCCGTGGCGGTCCTGGCGGTGTGGGCGTCGGTCGGCATGATCGACGAGGTGGTGCGCGGCGAGGGCAAGGTCGTGCCGTCGCGCCAGGTGCAGGTCATACAGAGCCTGGATGGCGGCGTGGTCGAGGAGATCATGGTGCGGCCGGGCCAGGCCGTCGAGCAGGGCCAGGTGTTGCTCCGCGTGGACCCGACCCGCTTCAATTCGTCCCTGGGCGAAAACAATGCCGAGTACCTGTCGCTGCTGGCCAAGGCCGCGCGGCTGCACGCGCTGGCCACCGGCGAGCCGTTCCAGGCGCCCGAGGAGGTGCTTGCGCAGGCCCCCGGCCTGATCGAGATGGAGCGCAATGCCTGGCAGGCGCGCAACACCGAACTGAACGCCACCATCAACATCGCCCGCGAACAGCTGCGCCAGCGCCAGGAAGAGCTGCGCGACAACACCGCCAAGCGCGACCAGGCCGCTTCCAGCTGCAGCCTGACCTCGCGCGAGCTGCAGGTGACGCGTCCGCTGCTGCAGAGCGGCGCGGTGTCGGAAGTGGACCTGCTGCGCCTGCAGCGAGACGTGGCGCGCTACTGCGGCGAGGCGCGTAGCGCCGAGGCGCAGATCGACCGCATCGAGGCGGCCATCAAGGAGGCCCAGAGCAAGATCCAGGAAGCCGAGCTGAACATCCGCAACCAGGCGCGCAGCGAGCTGTCGGACACCAACACCAAGATCCGCACGCTGCGCGAGGGCAAGCTGGCGCTGGCCGACAAGGTCAAGCTGTCGGAGATCCGCTCGCCGGTGCGCGGCACCATCAAGACGCTGACCGCCAACACGGTGGGCGGCGTGGTGCAGCCGGGCAAGGACATCCTGGAGATCGTGCCCACCGACGACACGCTGCTGCTGGAGGTGCGCGTGCTGCCGCGCGACATCGGCTTCCTGCATCCGGACCAGGAGGCGGAGATCAAGTTCACGGCCTACGACTTCTCCATCTATGGCGGCCTGAAGGGCAAGGTCGAGCAGATCGGCGCCGACACGATCACCGACGAGAAAGGCAATTCCTTCTATATCGTACGGGTGCGCACCGGCCAGGCCACGGTCGGCGACAAGCACCTGCCCATCATTCCCGGGATGGTCGCCGAAGTGCACATCCTGACTGGCAAGCGCACGCTGATGCAGTATCTGCTCAAGCCGGTGCTGCGTGCCAAAGAGAACGCGTTCACCGAGCGGTGAGGGCGGCAGGGATTCGAGGCCGAGGCATGCAAACTACCCCGATTCTGCTGGTAACCCACGACGAGCATCTCTGGCAGCACTGGCGCACCATCGACTCCGGGCGCTGGCTGCCGGCGCGCGGCCGCGACCTGGCCGACCTGCGCCGCTGGCGCGAGCAGGGCCGCCGGTTGGCAGTGCTGGATGCCGGCCTGCCGCGGCTGCCGCGCTGGCACGCTCCGGAATGGGCCGCCAGCCTGCCGGGCCTGAGCCTGGTCGTGGCCAGCGCCAAACCCAACGACGAGGAGGGCACGCAAGCGCTGGGGGCCGGGGCCTGCGGCTATTGCCACAGCTACGCCCCGGCGGCGGCGCTGGGCCAGGTGCTGGAGGCCGCGGAATCCGGCGCGGTGTGGATGGGCCGGTCGCTGGTCAGCCGCCTGTTGCGCCTGGTCGAGGCGCGCACGCCCGCAGAGACCCAGGCCTGGCATCGCGGCCTGCTGACCGAGCGCGAGCAAAGCGTGGCGCGCCGTGCCGCGCGCGGCGAGTCCAACGCCGAGATCGCCCAGGCGCTGGGCATCACCGAGCGCACCGTCAAGGCGCACTTGTCCTCGGCCTTCGAGAAGCTGGAAGTCTCCGACCGCCTGCAGCTGGCGCTGCGGGTGCACGGCATTTCCTGATCGCGGTTTTTCGATCGCGTTTCGCTTCCCTCATGGGCTGGCGCCGTTCGGGCGCCCGCGCGGCCTACCTATGGGCGTGAGGGGTTTGTGCCCGGTTTTCCCAATCCGGATGCGCATTTGTCCTTGAGGACAATATCGGGGCGCCGGGCCGCTCTCTACCATTCTGCCATCGTCCCCAAACCTCTATCAGGTCGACATGGCTACCACTTCCCCCGCTATCGTTACCGCCCTCAACGGTCAAGCCTGGATCCGCAACAGCGACGGCTCGCGCACCGAGCTGCACATGGGCAGCAAGATCCCGCCCGGCAGCGACATCGTGACCGACTCCGGCGCCACCGTGCAGATCCAGATGGAAGACGGCGGCATGCCGCTGACCATCGGCGGCGACCGCGAGGTCGCGTTCAACGAGCAGGTAACCTCTGTTCCGGCCGATCCGACCGAAGGCCAGGTGGCGCCGCCTACCGGCACCGACTCCGAGCGCCTGCTGACGGCCCTGCAGGCCGGGCAGGACCCCTTCCAGGCCCTGGACCTGGACCCGACCGCCGCCACGATGGTCGGTGGTGGCGGCGGCGGGGGCGCGAGCTTCGTGCGCCTGGCCCGCATCCTGGAGAACACCTCGCCGCTGGACCTGGCCTTCCAGAACCCCGGCGCGGCGGATGACACCTTCCGGCTGGCCGCCGACGATGGCACGCTGTCGAACAATGCGCCCAACGCGCTGGATGACGCCAATGCGGTGAGCGAGGACGGTGTCGTCAGCGGAAACCTGCTGACCAACGACAACGATCCCGACGGCGATCCCCTGACCGTGGTGGCCGTCAACGGCCAACCTGTGGGCCCGCAGGGCATCACGGTGCCCGGTTCCAGCGGCGGCGTATTCACGGTGTTCCCGGACGGCAGCTACACGTTCAACCCCAACGGCCAGTACGAGGCGCTGGGCCAGGGCGAGACGGCCACCTCTACCATCACCTACACCGTTGCCGATCCCGGCGGCCAGACCTCGACGGCGACCGTCACGATCACCATCAACGGCGTCAACGACGCGCCCGAGGCGCCCGAGAATTTCCACATCACTACGCCCGAGGATACGCCGATCGAAGGCGCCGTCGTCGCCACCGACGTCGAGGGCGACACGCTGACCTACACCGTGGGCGAGGGCGATGGTCCGCAGCACGGCACGGTGATCGTCAACCCGGACGGCACGTACATCTACACGCCGAGCGAGAACTACTACGGCGGCGACAGCTTCGTCGTCACCATCAGCGACGGCAATGGCGGCACGACCACCACCACGGTGACGATCGACGTGACGCCCGTGCTGGACGTGCCCACCATCACCGTCTCGGATGCCGGCGTGGTTCCCGAAGGTGGCGTCATGGAGTTCCATCTGTCGGTGGGCAACACCGTCGACATCGATGTCGACACGACCGTGACGTTGAAGCTGGACGGCCAGCTTGAGGCCGAGGATATCGACGGCGTGGTTGTGAAGGTTGGGGACCAGTCGTTGGGGGTGACGGATAATGGCGACGGCACCTACAGCTTCGTGCTGCCCAAGAGCGCGGTCAATGGCGACATCGTCGTCCAGATCAAGACGCACGACGATGCCGTGTACGAAGGCGTGGAGCCGGTGACGCTGGAAGCCACCCTGTCGGGCGAAACCTCCAGCGGCACGCTGCCTTCGGGCATCACCGACAGCGGCACGGGCGCGATCATCGACACGAAGGGCCCGCATGGGCATCACAATCCGGGTGCCGACCTGATCGACCTGCACGTGTTCGATGCCGGGAAGGTGAACGAGGGCAGCGATGCCGTTTTCAATGTATCGCTGGGCCACGCGGTGGACAACACCACCACGCTTACCTTCAAGCTGGGCGGCGAGATTGAAAGCAGCGATATCTCGGGTGTACATGTCAAGATCGGCGACCAGATTTACGACGTCACGCCGATTGGCCGCGGCGAGTACAGCGTCACCGTTCCGGCGAACACGACCAACTTGTCGGTGATCGTTCATACCCGGGACGATGCGGTGTTCGAGGGCAAGGAGTCGATCAGCCTGACGGCCACACTGTCCGGTACCTCGGCCAGCGGTACGCCGCTGCAGGGCGACCTGTCGGATTCGGGCCGCGGCACCATCACCGACGTGCCCTCGGGCAACCCGCACCATCCGAACCATGGTGCGGACCCGGTGAACCTGCATGTCTCCGATGCGGGCATCGTCAACGAAGGCAGCGATGCCGTGTTCAGGGTGACGCTGGACCACGCGGTGGACAACGACACGAGGCTGAGCTTCAAGCTGGGCGGCGAGATCGAGTCGGCCGACGTGCGCTACGTCGAGGTGACGGTGGGCGGCCGCACGCACATCGTGACGCCGGATTCGCATGGCAACTACCGCGTCGACGTGCCGGCCGGCACGACCGACATGAAGGTCACGGTGCATACCCGTGACGACGCGGTGTTCGAGGGCAGCGAGTCGATCAGCCTGACGGCCACGCTGTCTGGCAGGAGCGACAGCGGCACGGCGCTGGAGGGCACCCTGACCGACACCGGCACCGGCACCATTGTCGACGAAAACAAGGCGCCGATCGCCGAAGGCGACAAGATCACCATCGACGAGGACCATACCGCTCAGTTCGACCTGAGCGGCAAGGCGCATGATCCCGACGGCGTGCTCGACCTGTCGACCATCAAACTGCTGGACGGCGACGGCAACCCGGTCACGCACCTGGAAGTGCCGGGCCAGGGCACCTGGAATGTCGGCGGCGACGGAAAGGTGACCTTCACGCCGGAGGCGGACTACAACGGCCCGGTGACGCCGGTGCAGTATGTCGTGACCGACTCGGCGGGGGCGGTGTCGCCCCCGGCCACGCTGCAGGTCGACATCCGTCCGGTGGACGACGCGCCGGTCGTGGAGCAGGGCAAGAGCGCCACGGTGTCCGAGGAAGGCCTGCCGGGCGGCATTGCCGACAGCATGGGCACTTCCGACACGACCAATGCGACCAGCGCGTCGGGCCAGATCCGGATTACCGATGACGGCTCGCACACGGTGCGCCTGCAGGCGCCCAGCGATGCGCTGACCTCGGACGGCAAGACGATCCGCTGGACGCTGTCGGGCGACGGCGACACGCTGGTCGGCAAGGCTGGTGGCGAGACCATCGTCACCGTCACCATCGACAACGACGGCCACTACACCGTGCAGCTTTCGGGGCCGGTGGATCATCCGAAGACGAACGAGGAAGACGTCAAGTCGTTCGACGTGGGCGTGCAGGTGCGCGACGGCGGCAACAACGTTGTCAACAGCTCGCTGACCGTGAATGTCGAGGATGACTCGCCCTCGGCCACCCATTCGTCCACCGTGACGATGGCGACGGCCGACGTGCCGAACGTGCTGACCGGTTCGGTGAACTTCGCCGATGGCAAGGACCCGACAAAGAACGTCAACAATGGCGGCAAGTACGCCTGCGAGATGCACTTCGGTACGGGCGACGTCAACGATGCGGTCACCGTCACCGGCCGCGGCTTTACGTCCGAGCACGACCTGACGCTGACGGATGCGAAGATCAACCAGACCGGCCAGGGCCTGGGCGTGGTCAGCGACTCGTACTTCGCCATCGACAACGAAGTCGATTACCGCGACAACGCGGGCGACGGCAAGCCGGGCGTTTCCGAACAGCTGATCGTCACGCTGAACGACGGCCGCGTGGCCTACCATGCGCACATCGAGTTCGCTGCCATGTTCGGCGGCGAGCGCGAGGTTGGCGTGGCCAAGTTCTACCGCGATGGCGTGCTGGTGCACCAGGAGGTGTTCAGCTCCGACCAGAACAGCGGCGACTTCGCGGCGGACTTCCACGTGGACGAGGGCGGCTTCGACAAGATCGTCATCGAGGGCCTGGACAACGGCAACGGGTCCAGCAAGAGCGACAACAGCGACTTCGCCGTGAAGAGCATCGACTTCGGCGGCGAAGGCACCGGCCAGCCGATCCTGTATGCGCAGGGCGACATCCCGCTGGCATATGGCGCCGACGGCCCGGGCGACATCCGCCTGGTCGGCTCCGACGACCTGGCGGGCCTGACCACGCGCGACGGCCAGCCGGTTCGCGTCGAGGTGTCGGACAACGGCAACCACGTGCAGGGCTACGACAGCCACGGCAAGCTGGTGTTCGACATGATCCTTACGCCCGAGACCGGCCACTGGGACTACTACCAGTACCAGGCCATCCAGGGCAGCGACGGCGTGCTGGATTTCAACTACAAGCTTGTCGACGCCGATGGCGACGGCTCGATCGGCTCGGTGTCGATCGGCGGCATCAGCCCCACGCTCCCGAGCATCGAGGTGGAAGACGTCAACGGCGTGCAGGCCGGCGAGGTCAGCGCATCCGAGGACGGTACGCCGGCCGGGGGTTCGTTCACCATCCACGCCGACTCGGGTCTGAAGGGCCTGACGGTCGAAGGCCAGGACGTGACGGCCGACCAGCTGTCGCATCTGGACAGCAACCCTGTGTCCATTCACACGGACAAGGGCACGCTGACCCTGACGGGCTACGATCCGGCCACCGGCAAGGTGACCTACTCGTATGAAGTGGATCATGCGTACCACCATACGGGAGACGACACCAACGTACGCGACGCCATCGACATCACCGTCCACGACAACCTCGGCGGCAAGGCCCAGGACACGCTGGACGTGCTGGTCAACGACACGGCGCCGGACTTGCAGCCGACGTCGCAAGAGGTGGCATTGTCGTCCGCGGCCAACAACATCATGCTGGTGCTCGACGTCTCGCGTAGCATGGACGAGGCCGACACCGGCATCTATGAGGGTGGCCACCAACTGACGCGTTTCGAGGCATTGCAGGCGTCGGTCAACAAGCTGCTCGACCAATACGGAGAAGCAGGCGACGTGCGCGTGCTGATCGTGACGTTCGGCAAGGAGGGAGAGCAGCACGGTGGCTGGATGTCGCTGGCCGATGCCAAGGCGTTGGTAGACGACTTGGATGCCAACAGCGGCGGCACCAACTACAGGGACGCGCTGGTGGACGCCATGTCGGCGTGGAATAACCACGAGTCGGGCATGCTGACCGGCAGCAACGTCAACAACGTGTCTTACTTCTTCTCGGACGGCGACCCCACCAAGGGCCAGAGCATCGACAGCAGCCGGCAGTCGACGTGGGAGCAGTTCCTGAAACAACACGACATCAACTCGTACGGTATCGGCGTCGGCAAGGGCCTGAGCGGCAATGCGGACGACTACCTGGACCCCATCTCCTACGATCCCGCGCACCCGAAAAGCAATGACAACACGATCATCGTGCGCGACATGGGAGACCTGGACGCCGCCATCCAGGACACCATCGTGGCGCCGGTGTCGGGCAACGTGATCTCCGGCCACCTCGGTTCGGACGTGGACGGCGCCTATCTGCAGAGCGTTACCCTCGACGGCCACACCTACACCTATGATCCGAGCCACAACTCGGTAGCGGAGAGCGGTGCCGGCCAGCCCGCCTACAGCTTCAACGCGCAGACTGGCGAACTGACCGTGACCACGGGCAAGGGCATGCTGGTGATCGACATGGCCGGCGACAATGTGGGCCATTACGAGTACACGCCGAAGACGCAGGGCGTCGAGCAGATCGGCTACACGCTGCATGACGGGGACAACGATTCCGCGGACTCGACGTTGACGATCACCATCACGCCGCCGCCGCATGCGGAGAACGACAGTGTCATCACCAACATCTTCGATTCGCAGATCGTCCTGAAGGCAGGGGCGCTGCAGGCCAACGACGTGGGCATGATGCCGCAAGGACCTCTGACGGTGCAGACCGGCTGGGCGCGCGGAGCCGACTTTACGGCCACGAAGATGACCAAGTACTCGTCGACCAGCAACAAGGACGCCAGCAAGTCGTTCGATCGTAACGAATTCAGCAAGATCGGCAACAACCAGGCCCGGCTCGAGATCGACGGCCGGCTTGGTGCTTCCGATAAAGACAACTCTGGTAGCCGCCCGTACGATATCTTCACCGTGTCGCTCGTCGCCGACGAATTCCTGGCGCTGAACTACAGCGGCAACGACAACGGCATGCACCTGGAGTACCGAAAGGGGACCACGGGTGAGTTCACCAGGGTCAGCGTTGGAGGCTTCCTGGCGGAGGAGGGCGGTGTCTATCAGGTCCGCGCGTTCAATGACAAGGATGGCTTTGGGCCCAACGCTACGAGCCGTACAGACTACCATCTGACGATGACGATTGACTATGAGCACGCCAGCTCGGCAGAGGCTGCCAAGCAGGACGCGCATGACTCGTACACGGCGATCTCCCCCAACGGCGGTCACGAGACTGCCGACGTCACCGTCCACTACCAGGACGGCCACCATTTGGTGGGCACCGACAAGGGCGAGATCCTGCTGGCCGGCTCGGGTGACGACACCCTGGAAGGCGGCAAGGGCGACGACGTGCTGATCGGCGGCAAGGGCAGCGATACGCTGATCGGCGGCGAGGGCAGCGACGTGTTCCGCTGGGAACTGGGCGACCAGGGCACCGTC
>Ga0182743_1000919_pt1 | contig 31776 bp, 43 predicted proteins | sample eDN3rd30CKraftOP_FD_128522 | JGI IMG/M metagenome (GOLD analysis project Ga0182743, IMG submission 128522) | Enriched Organic Plus compost microbial communities from Emeryville, California, USA - eDNA 3rd pass 30_C Kraft OP (version 2) (version 2) ... | reverse complement strand
TCTCGCCCTTGGCGGCAAAGACCTTCTTGGCCTCGTCGCGCGTCCAGATTTCCTTGGTGAAGGCGGCGCCGCGCTCGATGATCTCGCTCATCTTCTTCTCGATGGCGCGCAGGTCGTCCTCGCTGAAGGGGACGTCACGCGCGAAATCGTAGTAGAAGCCGTTCTCGATCACCGGGCCGATAGTCACCTGCGTGGACGGCCACAGCTCCTGCACGGCCTCTGCGAGGACGTGCGCGGCATCGTGGCGGATGAGTTCGAGCGCGGCCGGCTGGTCGCGCGTCACGAACTCGATCTTGCCATCGTCTTCAAGCGCATCGGAAAGGTCCGTCAGGACGCCGTTCCAGCGCATGGCCACGGTCTTCTTGGCCAGCGACTTGGAGATATCCTCGACCACGGTAGTCCCGGTGGTGCCGCGCGGAAACTCGCGAACTGCACCATCTGGGAACGTCACCTTGATCGACATTTTGATCTCTCCAAGAGAAAGGATTGTTGAAACCGTGCAAAACGCACGAGGGGCGTTGTCTATCACGCTTTGTGGAGTTTGCCAGCATTTGCGGTTTGCCGGCGAGGTAGAGTCCGGGCTGCGGCTTCCCCTCCGGGCATCCCACAATGAAATGCGAAGTGGCTACCGCCACCGCCCATACCGCCACGGCAGGTACCACCGCCCCGCCTTCGGCAATTCCTCCGGCACCGGATCGAACCCGTGCGTGCCGCCCGGCCTGCATCGGCTGAACCGCGCCAACCCCATCCAGCCGCCCGGCCAGAAGCCGAACTTCCAGATCGCTTCGCTGGTGAATTCGGAGCATGTGGGCGCGTGCCGGCACGTTCGCCCGACGAAAGCCGAGAACGTGTAGCGGTAGATGGTGATGAGGAAGACCGCCGCGAACTTGAACGGCAAATCCACCACCGCCCAGAATTGCGCGATGAATCGATCCATCAGCTTGCGGCCCTAAGCGATTCTTTTTGCTTCGATCTTATCGAGCGCTTCAACCACCGCATCAAACACCAGCATGGTCGAGGTGTGGCGCGGCTTGTATTCGCGCACCGGCTCGAGAAACCGCAGGTCCTCCCACCGCCCGGCCGGTGGCGCGCCGTCTTCCTTGAGCATGCGCGCCATCTCCTCGCGCACGGCGCGGAACTCGGATACCGGCGTGCCCACGATCTGCCGCGCCACGATGGCAGCCGAGGTCTGCCCCAGCGCGCAGGCGGAAACGTCGTGTCCGTAGCCGGTGATGATTCCGTCCGAAACCACGACATCCACCTCGATGGACGAGCCGCAGACCCGGCTCACCTTGCGGGCCGATGCGTCGGCCTGCGCCAGGCGCGGCGCCTTTGGCGGATTGCCGGCGATCTGCAGGATCTTTTCGGAATAGAGATCGCTCAGTTCCATTCTGGGCACAATTCTGTTTCTTGTGGCGGCGTCTACCCACCCTATATAAGTAACCGCTCGCAGACTGTCAGGGCCTCTTGCCCCACGCTTTTTTGTGATCCGCCCATAAGGAAACCCGCGCATGGACGCCACCTTCAACGCCAGCAACGTCTCCGCGTTGCCGGGCCACGAGAACCGCCGGCCGACCCAGCAGGAAGCCGAAGACGCCGTCCGCACGCTCATCGCCTGGGCCGGTGACGACCCCACCCGCGAAGGCCTGCTCGAAACGCCCGGCCGCGTCGCGCGCGCCTATGGCGAGTTCTTCTCCGGCTATGGGCAAAACGCCGCCGAAGTCCTGAGCAAGACCTTCAAGGACGTGGGCGGGTATGACGACATCGTCCTGCTCAAGGACATTCCGTTCCATTCCCATTGCGAACACCACATGGTGCCGTTCTTCGGCAAGGCGCACATCGCCTACCTGCCTCATGACGGCGTGGTCGGCCTTTCCAAGCTCGCTCGCCTCGTCGATGTCTTCGCCAAGCGCCTGCAGACCCAGGAAAACCTGACGGCGCAGATCATCGACGCGGTCAACGAGAACCTCAACCCGCGCGGCGCCGCCGTCATGCTCGAAGCCGAGCATATGTGTATGACCATGCGCGGCGTGCACTCGCACGGGGTCACCACCGTCACCCACCGCTTCACCGGCGTCTTCGCCGAGGAACGCGAAGAGCGCGACCGCTTCTTCGCCTTCATCGGCAAGCGCTGAAATGCTTGGCACGCAAGCTCGGGGCGGGATAAAACCCGCGCCATGAGCATCACCTTCGCCGATCCCAAGCCCCTCAGCCACGCCGAACTCGAAGAAGGCACCGCCTTCGCGCCCCGCTTCGACGCAAGTGGCCTGGTCACAGCCGTCACCACCGAAGCGGGTTCCGGCCGCGTGCTCATGGTCGCGCACATGAATGCCGAGGCGCTGGCGCTCACCCTTCAGACCGGCGAAGTCCACTACTGGTCGCGCTCGCGCGCCAGGATCTGGAAGAAGGGCGAAAGCTCCGGCGAGATCCAGAAGCTGATCGAAATGCGCACCGACTGCGACCAGGATGTGGTGCTGCTCACCGTCGAACAGACCGGCCGCGGCGCCGCGTGCCACACCGGCCGCAAGAGCTGCTTCTATCGCATTGTCGAAGTTGAGGACGGTACGGCCAAGCTCACCGATTCCGGCGAACCGCACCTCTTCGACCCCAAGGCCGTCTACGGCGCCTGACGCGGCGAGAGCCATTGCCCTCCTCCACCGCCTGGGCGGCCACCCCACTCAATAATGCGGCGGCGGTGGCTCGTCCTGCGGGGCCAGCGCGGGATGCGCTTCCACGACTCGCAACTGGTCGGTGAGCTTGGACAGGTCGCGGCGCGTCGCCTCCAGCTCGCGCCAGAGATCGGTCACCGCCTTGTTGAGTTCCTCGATGGTCTCGTCCTGGTAGGCGATGGTGGTCTCGAGCTTTTCGAGTCGCGCGTCGATCTCACTCATGTTGCCAGCTCCTTTCGAACAGCGGCGGCAGCAGCAGGCCGATGACGAATCCGCCCAGATGCGCCTGCCAGGCGATCTGGATGTCCTGCCCGATCAGCGCCGGCACCAGCGGCACGGCAGCGTTGAGCACGATCCAGATGAGGCTGAAATTGCGCGAACGCGGATTGGTGAACACTTCCCGCAGGCTCGCCAGGTGCCGCCCGAGCAGCACGCGCTGTCCGGTGTCCGGGTCGGTCCCCACCATCACCGGCTGGAAGATGAACCGCATCGCCGCCCCGGTGAGGCCCGCCACCCCGCCCGAGGCGCCGATCAGCACCTGCACGTTGGGCAGCGTTGTGGCCGCAAAGGCCAGGGCTCCGGCCGCCGACGTCACGAGGAAAATCACCAGCGTGGGGAGCGCCCCATACCGCCGCGCCACGGGCGTGGCGAAGATCGCCAGCCAGAGCGTGTTGAAGATGACGTGCTCCCAGTTCGCATGAAGGAACGCGTGGCTGAACGGCGTCCACAGCAGCGGCCAGAACCCGCCCGGAAGCTGGTCCGGCGCCAGCAGGCGCATCGGTATGAACCCGAACCATAGGGTTAACTGGTAGAGCCCGACGTTATCGAGAACGAGCGTGGTCGCCAGATGGATGGCCAGCATGATGCCCGCCAGCGCCGTCACCACGGGGGGCAGCATGAAGATCGGTTCCCGCCCGGCCTGCGGGGCGTCGTGGTCCGAACCAGGTTCGCTCATGCAATCAACTCCGTAGAAACCGTTTACACCCTCTCGCGTTGTGGACTTATCCACACTGCGTCGTCGGCGTTAACCCTAATAGATGTTTAATGGCGATTTCGCCCGGCGCATTTGGCACTGTTTGTGGGCCGCAGAGATTCCCCACACAACGAAGGGGAACGCATCAGGGCCAAGGGCGCGAACACTATGCAAAAGACCAGCACGAAAACGCTCTACGATTATTGGAACGCCCTGCGTGGCTCCCGCAGTGCGCCCGACCGCAAGGACATCGACCCAACCCGGATTCGCTCCGCGCTGGCAAACACTTTCATCCTCGAGCTGAGCGATGAGAACAGCTTTGTCTTCCGCCTGGCGGGTTCGCACCTGTGCACGGCCTATTGCCGTGAACTGAAGGGGCGCTCCTTCACCGGCCTTTGGCACGAACGCGACCGCGATGCGCTCGACACCCTGATCCGCGCCGTCACCGAGGATCACGCCGTGGCGCTCGTCACCTTCCAGGGGACGACGCCCATCGACACCAAGGTCACGTTCGAGACCATCCTGCTGCCGCTGCGTCACAACGGCTCCACCCAGACTCGCCTCCTCGGCGCCATGACCGCTCTCGAGGAGCCCTACTGGCTCGGCGTCCAGCCGCTGGTGGAACAGCGCATCACCGGCCTGCGTCTGATCTGGCCCGATGACCTGGCCACCTCCGATGTCGCCCGCGACGTTGCGGCCGCCGTTCCGGGCGTCGGCTTCGCCGCCCCCGGCCACGCGCCGATGCCCATTCCCTCCACCGTCTTCGGGCGCACCGCCCGCCGCTATGCTCACCTGGCGGTTATCGACGGCGGCCGTCATTGAGTTAATGGCGGCCCGGTAGTCTTACTATCGGTTAACCAAACTTGTTTAGGCTGTGGGAAACGTCACACACGGCCTTTTCCGCATGCTGAACGATGACCTGCCCGCGCGCTATGCAGCGTCCCCTGGCCGAAGCCAGGCGGACATGCCGCGCTTTCAACGCGTGAAGGTTTCGATTCTCGGCCGCTACATGCTGGCCGACAAGCGCGAATTCCCCTGCCAGGTCCTCGAAATGTCCCCCGGCGACGCGGTGGTCATCGCCCCCGTTCCCGGCCAGATCGGCGAGCGCGTGGTGGCCTATCTCGATCATGTCGGGCGGATCGAAGGCTCGATACTCGAGAGCGCAGATGGCGGCTTCGTCATGGATGTGCTGGGCACTGCCCGCAAGCGCGACAAGCTCGCCGCCCAGCTCACCTGGCTGGCCAACAAGGATATCCTCGACCTGCCCGAGGATCGCCGCCACGAACGCGTCGTGCCCGACAACCGCCACTCCACCGTCATCCTCGACGATGGCCGGCGCTACAACTGCAAGATCATCGACATCTCGCTTTCGGGCGCCGCCATCGAACTCGCCGTGCGGCCGGCCATGGGCACCCCCGTCACGCTCGGTCGCATGCGCGCCCGCGTCGTGCGTCATTTCCCCAACGGGGTGGCCGTCGAGTTCGCCTCCGCCCAGGAAATCCTCACGGTCGTGCAGCAGAACCTGCGCATGAACTGAGCGGCTCGTCCGCCCTCCAACTCGTGCTTAACGAGCCCTGAATCGAGTGCATAAAACTCGATTCAAAACTGCGTTGGACTTTTTCAATCGGGGCAAGAGCGCCTCCGTACCGTGGTCTCCATCAGGGAGATCACACAATGTCCACCGCGACCAACATCGCAAAATCCATAGGAGCGGCGCTGCTTGCAGCCCTCGCGCTGACCGCTCCGGCCCACGCCCAGAGCGTCGATTTCACCAACGCCGCTTTCGTCCAGGTTTCGGTCAACCCGACCAGCGTGCCGATCGGCGCCGCCGACTTCTGCCACCGCCGCTCCAACGAGTGCGCCCCCTACCGCAATCCCATCGCCGCCGAAGCGCTGACCGATGGTCGCTGGAACGAGCTCCTGCAAGTCAACGCCCAGGTCAACGCCAGCATCATCCCCGCCTCCGACAAGGAGATCTACGGCGTCGAGGAATTCTGGACCTACCCCACGGGCGGTTATGGCGATTGCGAGGATTTCGCTCTCGAAAAGCGCCGCCAGCTCATCGATCTGGGCTGGGCGCCCTCCACCCTCATGATCGCCGTCGTGCGCCAGGCCAATGGCGAAGGCCATGCCGTCCTCATGGTCCGCACCGATCGCGGCGATCTCGTGCTCGATAACCAGGCCGGCGAAATCCGCCTCTGGAACGAGACGCCCTACCGTTACCTCAAGCGCCAGAGCCAGCTCAGCTTTGCCCAATGGGTCGATATTTCCGACGACCGTACCACGATCGTCACCGCGTCTGCCGGACGCTGAGTTCCGGGTCCCTCTCCCTGATAAGTTTGGGACCTGATGAAAGAAGCCACCTCCGGGCCCGGGGGTGGCTTCTTTGTTCCTGGGGGAATGCCAGGGAAAACTAGAGCATGACCGCCACGTAGACGCTCATGAAGACCAGGCCGGTTATGAAGGCCCAGCCGAAACCGACCAGCGATCCGATCAGCACGGGAACGAAAGCCAGGGTCGAGCCCTTTTGCTGCTGCCAGCCCATCTGCAGCATGATGTAGGGGCCGCAAACGAAGCTCATGACCAGGTGCCCCACCGTATGGAGGTAGGTCTTGCCATCGTAGCGCAGCATAGCCTGTTCGCGGAAAACGCCCTGGTAGAGGTGCGTGGCAGCCGCAGCGAGCACCAGCCCCACTGCGACGATGAATGCGGCAAGCATCAGTTCATTCATCAGCCGACCCCTCGTCCCTGCCCCGTCAGCGCGCCAAATTGCGGCGCCTCATTAACTCTTCATTAATCATAAGCGCGCTCACTCGCCTTGTCATCCCGCCTCGTTCAGACTGGTTAACGCGCGAATGTCCACGCCGGCTCCTGCCCAGAGGCACAGCCACACCGCCAGCCTCGGCTTCAACCTTCTCGCCATCACGGTGATCGTGGCCGCAGGGGCCGTCGGCATGGCCTACGCCATCGACGCATTCGGGCGGCATCGCGCCGAAACGGCGGCCGAAGGCACGCGCTACGTGCGCAATCTCGCCGGGCAAACTCTCACCATCCCCGCCGGTTGGCTACGCTTCGGCGACCGCGACGAGGAAGGCTTCGCCAGCCAGGTGGACTTGCAGTTGAGCCTGCCGCTCGGCCCCGCCTCGTCCGCGATGAAGGTGGACGTGACGCTCGTGCCGCGCAGCCGCGCCCGCTCCAGCGCGGCGCTTCTCGATGGCGTCTACCTGCACCGTTTCATGCCCAACGAGGTTTCGGGCCCGCCGGGCCTCGTCGGCAAGCCGCTCTATCCCAATGACGGTTTCGAGGGTGAAACGGTCTGGTACGACCCTCTCTCGGGCAATCCCTTCGTGGCCAAGTGCATGGAACCGGCCCAGGCCGTTGGAGAGGCGCAATGCCTGCGCACCGTCATCCTGCCGAACGGGATCGGGGCGACCTACGCGTTCGGCGCGGGGGCTCTTCCGGCATGGCGCGATTTCGACGCGCAGATGGCCGTCCCCCTCAAAGCAATCGGGGCGCTCTAGGCGCCCCGTGCAAACTCAGTTGATGTCTTCCAGATCGACGTCCAGGATCGCCATCTGGAAGTTGTAGGACCGGTCGCCGTCCTCGTCATCGACATAGATGAGGCCGAGGAATTCCTCGCCCACATAGACTTCCACCGAGTCGTCCTTCTTGGGACGCGGGCGCACGTCGATGTGGCGGTTGTTGAACTTCTGCTGCAGAAACTTCTGGAGCTTGATGATTTCGGGATGGTTCACTTCAGGCTCCTGAAAATCGTTTGGGGAGGCTCTTTCTAGTCCGTGGGGCGGTCCGGGCAATCCCCCGGAGCGCGCTTATCCCCGCTAGTTTGGGCCAAATTCAGACGTTCTGGTCGTAAACGAGCACCATCTGGTCCATCACCGAAGCGGGCTGGGCGCAACCGGCCTCTCCGATGATCTTGGCAGGCACGCCCGCCACTGTCACGCGCGGCGGCACTTCCTTGAGCACGACCGAGCCTGCCCCGATGCGCGAGCAGTCCCCGATCTTGATGTTGCCCAGGATCTTGGCGCCCGCCCCGATCAGCACGCCATTGCCGATCTTGGGGTGGCGATCCTGCTCCGCCTTGCCGGTGCCGCCGAGCGTCACGCCCTGCAGCATCGAGACATTGTCTCCGACCACGGCCGTTTCCCCGATCACCAGGCCCGTGCCGTGGTCGAGCATGATGCCCTTGCCCATCGGAACGGCCGGGTTGATGTCGACCTGGAACACCTGGCTCGACCGGCTCTGGAGGTAAAGCGCGAAATCGCGCCGCCCCGCCTTGTAGAGTGCATGGGCGAACCGATGCGTCTGGATGGCCTGGTAGCCCTTGAAATAGAGTAGCGGCTCGAGCGCCCGATGGCAGGCCGGATCGCGCTCATAGGTGGCGGCGAGATCGGCCCGCGCCTCCGCCCCGATATGGGGCGCTTCCTTGAGCGCGTCGTCGAACGCGTGACGGATGAGATCCGCCGGCACCTCGTCATGGTGCAGCTTCTCCGCCAGCCGGTGGGCCAGCGCGGTCTCGAACGTGTCGTGGTTGAGGATGCTGGCCAGGACCAGTGTTGCCAGTGACGGCTCTTTGGCCACGATCTCCCGGGCGCCTGCTACGATGGCGTCCCAGACCGGATCGACAGCCGTGACCTGTGAAGCAAGCTTTGCGTTGCCGCTCATAGGGGTCTCCGAAGTTGGGCCTACCATATAGAGTATCCCGTTCCTGGAAACAAAGCCCTAGCGCCGCGATTGGTTCACAAATGCGCTCACGCCAGGGCGTTTTTTCCGAGAAACGCGATCGCCGCTTCCTTGAACTTGGCGTCGCCCGTGGCGAGCATGTGGTTGCGGCGAGGGATCACGAAAGCCTCCCCGTGCGGCAGGATTCGCGCCAATTCCTCGGGCGAACCGGCCATGTCGTCGGCTTCCCCGACCGCCACCAGCACCGGCATGGCGATCTTGCGGACATCCTCGATGACCATCGGCTGGCGCGAAGTCGACATGCAGGCGGCCAGCGCCTGCCGGTCCGCCTTGGAGTGATCGGCAAAGATCCGGAACTGCCGGCCGGTCGGATGGGTCACGTCCGAGAGCTTTTCGGCATTGAGTCCGTCGATGATCTCGCGCGAATCCGAAAGCCCGTTGATGAGGTTCATCCCCATGCCGCCCAGCACCGCCGCGCGGACCCGCTGCGGTGACTTGAGCGCCAGGAACGCGGTGATCCGCGCGCCCATCGAATAGCCGATCACGAACGCCCGTTCGATTCCGAGGTGATCGAGCAGCCGCTCGGCATCCGCGGCCATCAGCGTCGGGTAATAATCGTTCGGGTCGTAGAGCTTTTCAGATTGCCCGTGTCCGCGGTCGTCGATCGTGATCGCCTGGTACCCGGCCTTGTTGAGCGCTTCCACCCACCCGGTCGCTACCCAGTTGATGAAGCCGCTCGAACCGAATCCGTGAATCAGCAGAACCGGCTCGCCCTCGCCAAAAACCTCGTAGGCGATGGTGATTCCATCCGAAAGAAAGCTGGGCATCGGTCCTGGGAGTTCCTGCTTGGCCTGTTGGAGGAGCAGGACTTGCGCGAGTTCGCCCGCATCCCGTCCGGTGGCTGTTTGGCCCTGATATAGCCAGCACGCGCCCCACATTCCAGACCCCAGTATCCGCCCTTCCCTTTGTCCGCCCGCTTCGCTATGGTCCGGCCCAATTCAACGGCTCCATTCCTAGGGCTTCACGACATGGCTAACGCGACCGTTCCGCACTTCCACAACACCGATGGCCTGCGCCAGATCGAGGTCGGCTCCAAGGAATTCATGTGCGTGGGCGCCCTGCCGCCGTTCGATCACCCCCATGTCTTCCTCGACATGGGCAAGGACACCGAGATCGTGTGCCCCTATTGCTCCACGCTCTACGTCTATAGCTCCAAGCTGGCCCCCGGCACCTCCTCGCCTCTCTCGGCGGTGTTCGAGGCGGCCTGAGCCTTCGCGAAATGCCAGGCGGCAGGTCCGTCTATATTGCCGGCGCCGGCATTGCCGGACTGACTCTCTCCCTCGCCCTCGCCAAGTTCGGCGCCCGCGTGACTGTCCTTGAGCGCCACAAGAGCGTCCAGGAGATCGGCGCGGGCCTCCAGATCAGCCCGAACGCCCGGCGCGTGCTCAATCGGCTGGGCCTCGAGAAGTCTATCTCCGCGGTCAGCTTCGAGCCCGAGGGCATCGACGTCTACGGCTTCCGCGCCGCCCGTCCGCTGGTCACCATGGAACTGGGCGAGGCCGCCCGCGAGCGCTACGGCGCCCAATACGCGGTGATGCACCGCGCCGACCTCGCCGACGTCCTCCATACCGCCACCCGGCGCTTCGCCAATATCGACATCGTCTACGAAGTCATCGACTTCGAGGTCGAGGAGCAGGCGCGCGGCGTCGGAATCGGCTTCGGCCAGGCCGGCGGGGAAAGCCGCCAGGGGCGTGGCTTCGCCTTCGTGGGCGCCGATGGCATCAACTCCGTCACCCGCACGGTGCTGCTGGACGGCCCGGTTCCCGACTGGACCGGTCGCCTCGCCTGGCGCACCCTGCTCGAGACCCGCGAACTCAAGGGTCTGCTCAACCTCGACCGCACCAGTGTCCTGCTCGGCCCCGGCTTCCACGCCGTCTGCTATCCGCTCCCGCATCGCGACAAGGTCAACATCGTGCTCTTCGCCAGGGATCGCGGCGAAGGCGCCCGCAGCGCCCCGGCCCTCCCCGGCGCGGCGCTCGATGACGAGCGCTTCTCGGCCATTTTCCAGGCAGGCGCCGGCCGCTGGGGCTATTGGCCGGTGGGGAGCGTCAATACCGATTTCTGGCACAAGGGCTCGGTCGGCCTTATCGGCGACGCCGCGCACGCCATGATGCCTTTCCAGGCGCAGGGCGCCGCCATGGCCATTGAGGATGCTGCCATCCTCGCGCCGCTGCTCATGACCGAGCCATCGGCTGATGCGGCCTTCGAACGCTACGAAAGCCTGCGCCGCCGGCGCGTCGAGCAGGTGGCCCGCATCTCCGAGGCCAATGGCCGCGCCTTCCACATGCACTTCCCCGCCACGCTCGCTCGCGACGCCGTCATCCGCCTCCAGGGCCCCCAGGGCCACTTCCGCCGGCTCGACTGGCTCTATGGCTACGACCCCTCCCCGGAAGCCGAAATCGGGGCGCCGACCCGTACCGCCTGACGGCATTGCAACCGTTCGGCTACCCAATTCATTGCTTGATCACGCTTGCTTTGGCCACACCTCGTGTGTCAACTGCGCGGCACCCACTAGAGTTTTCAAGATAGAGCATGAAAGCCGAGACCCGCTCCCGACTGACCCTGGCCTGCATTCTCATCACCATTCTGCTCGACATGATCGGCCTGGGGATCATCGTACCGGTGCTTCCCGAACTGATCGAGCAGGTCACCGGCGAGGGCGTGGCCCAAGCCGCCGTCATCGGCGGCTACCTGGTCTTCGTCTATGCGCTGATGCAGTTCCTGTTCTCTCCGGTCCTCGGCAACCTCTCGGATCGCTTCGGGCGCCGCCCGGTGCTACTGCTCTCCCTGCTCGGCCTGACGGTCGACTACCTCTTCATGGCCTTCGCCCCGATCGTGGCCTTCCTGTTCGTCGGCCGCATCCTCTCGGGCATCGCCGGGGCCGCCGTGGCTACCGCGACGGCCTACATTGCCGACATCACGCCGCCCGAGAAGCGCTCGCAGCGCTTCGGCCTCATCGGCGCCGCCTTCGGCCTCGGCTTCATCATCGGTCCGGTAGTGGGCGGTGAGCTTGGCGCCTATGGCCCGCGCGTCCCCTTCTACGCCGCCGCCGCCCTCGCCTTCGCCAACTTCCTTTTCGGCTTCTTCGTCCTGCCCGAAAGCCTCCCCAAGGAGCGTCGCCGCAAGTTCGACATCCGCCGCGCCAACCCCTTCGGGGCCCTGGTGGCGCTGCGCCAGTACCCGGTCGTGATCTGGTTGCTCTTCGCCCTCTTCCTGCTCTCGCTCGCCAGCCAGGCGTTCCCCTCGGTCTGGAACTTCTTCACCATCGAGGTGGTCAACTTCTCGACGAGCCAGATCGGCCGCGCCCTGGGGGCCTTCGGCATCGGCTTCGCCCTCAGCCAGGCTTTCCTCATCGGCCCGATGGTCAAGCGCATCGGCGAATGGAGCACGGTGCTGATCGGCCTGACCGTGGCGACCATCGCCTTCGTCGGCACCGCCTTCATCCACACCAGCTTCGGCCTCTACGGCTTCCTGATGTTCGGCTCGCTCAGCGGCATCGCCGCGCCCGCCATCAACGGGCTGCTCTCCCGCCAGGTGCCGGACAACGCCCAGGGCGAGCTCCAGGGCGCCGTCAACGCCGCCAACTCGCTTGCCGCCATCCTTGGCCCGCTGGCAGCCACCCAGCTCTTTGCCTATTTCACCACGGCCGAGAAGGGCGAGACCGGCTATTTCCCCGGCGCCCCGTTCATCGGCGCCGGCGCCATGATCGTCCTGGCAGCGCTCGTCTTCGTCTACACCGCCTGGCGCTACGACCTCATGCACCGCCATCCCGTGGCCAAGCATCCCAAGCGCCCCGACATGGCCCCGCCCGGCCAGCAGGCGACCCCGCCCCATGCCGACCGCAACGGCAACGGCGATAGCGACGTCGAGCCCGAGAAGAGCTGATGAAAATCCGCGCCGCCGGCGAAGCGGACTGGCCCGCCATCTGGGCGATGTTCGAGCCGATCGTGCACGAAGGCGAGACCTACGCGCTGCCCCGCGACATGGATGAAGCCGCCGCGCGCGGCTACTGGATGGCGCCTGACCGCGCCGTCTTCCTCGCCATCGAGGACGGTCTCGTCCTGGGGTCGAGCACCATCCACCCCAACCAGCAGGGCGGCGGCGCTCACGTTGCCAATGCCGGCTACATCACCGCCGCGGCGGCCCGCGGACGCGGCGTGGCGCGGGCGCTCTGCCTGCACTCGCTCGACTACGCGCGCGATGCCGGCTTCCGGGCCATGCAGTTCAATTTCGTGGTGAGTTCCAACGCGCCTGCCGTGCACCTGTGGGAGAGCATCGGCTTCCGCGTCCTTGCCCGCCTTCCCGGGGGCCTTTGAGCATCCACGATTGGGTTTCGTGGATGCCCTGCTCATGTGGAAGGACCTCTAGGTCCCCCCGCTCAGTTGCCGAGCGTGGACGGCCACTTGCCGTGCTGGTCCGGCCCGCGTCCATCGATCTCGAAGCCATGCGCGCCGAAGAAGTCGCGCTGCCCTTGGATGAGGTTTGCGGTGCCACGCGCCTGCCGGTAGCTGTCGAAATAGGAGAGCGCCGAGGACAGGCAGATCAGCGGGAACTCGCCGAGCGCCCCGGCCGCCACCACCTTGCGCAGCGAGGGATGGGCGTCCTTCATGATCGCCACGAAATTCGGCGCCACCAGCAGGTTGACATTGTCGCCCTTGTCATAGGTCGCCGCCATCTGGTCGAGGAACCGCGAGCGGATGATGCAGCCGGCGCGCCAGATCTTGGCGATGGTGCCGAGCGGCAGGTTCCAGCCGTTCTCTTCGGATGCCTTGGCCAGCACCGCAAAGCCCTGCGCATAGGCCGCGATCTTGCCGGCCAGCAGCGCCTTTTCGAGCTCGGCGAGGCTCACGTCGGCACCGCCCGCCTGCCGCTTTCCGTAGATGGCTTCTGCCGCCACGCGCTGGTCCTTGGCCGCCGAGAGCGAACGCGCCGCCACGGCGCCTTCGATGGCCGTGGCCGGCACCGCCATTTCCTGCGCCACGATCGCCGACCAGCGGCCCGTGCCCTTCTGGCCGGCCCGGTCCACGATCAGTTCGACCAGCGGCTTGCCCGTCGGCCCGTCGATGGCTTCGAGCACGTAGCCCGTGATCTCGATGAGGTAGGAGTTGAGCGGCCCCTTGTTCCACTCCTTGAAGACGTCCGACGCCTGCTTGGGGTTCATCCCCAGCCCGTCACGCATCACGCCATAGACCTCGGCGATCATCTGCATGTCGGCATATTCGATGCCGTTATGGATGGTCTTGACGAAGTGTCCGGCTCCGCCCTCGCCCAGATAGGCGCAGCACGGCTCGCCGTTGAACTTGGCGGCGATCGCCTTGAGCACCGGCTCGGCATTGTGCCACTGCTCCTTGGAGCCGCCCACCATGATCGAGGGACCGTGGCGTGCGCCTTCTTCGCCGCCCGATACACCCACGCCCAGGTACCCGATGCCCTTGGGCTTGAGATAGTCGAACCGGCGCTGCGTGTCGGTATAGAGCGAGTTGCCGCATTCGAGGATCGCGTCGCCCTTGTCGAGCAACGGCAGCAATTCCTCGATCACGTCATCCACCGGCTTGCCTGCCTTGACCATGATGATGATCGAGCGCGGTGCCTTGATGGCCTGCACGAATTCCTTGAGGTCCGCTTTCCCGATGATGCGCGGGCGCAATTCGCCTGCTTCAGCCACGAACTCGTCGATCTTGGCGGCGGTTCGGTTGTGGACGGCGATCGTGTACCCTTTTTCGGCAATGTTGAGGGCCAGGTTCGACCCCATAACCGCAAGGCCGATCAGGCCGATATCCGCTGAAGCCATACTCAATTCTCCTATGCGCATCATTGGGCCGGGCCTGCGACGGGACGCCGCAGGCGGCGGGCGCCAATCGATCACAAACCGGCGCCCGGCGAAAGTCCGGATGGCGATTTTTTTGCCCCGCGCGAGCCTTGAATCTCGGCGGCCCTTACCAAGCTGCGCCCCTTCCTCTAGGCTTGCTCAAAAGGGAGGAATTCGTGGATTCGCTTTCGCAATTCAACCTTGCGGGCAGGCGCGCGCTGGTCACCGGCTCGAGCCGGGGCATAGGCTTCGCCATTGCCGGGGCGCTGGCCGGGGCCGGCGCCGATGTCGTGCTCAACGGGCGCGACGCCGAAGCCCTGGGCAAGGCCGCCGATACCCTCGCCCAGGGTGGCGTGCGAGTGCGCGCCCTCGCCTTCGACGTCACCAGCGAGGACAGCGTCAACGAGGCCATCGCCTATTGCGAGGGCGATGTCGGCGCCATCGACATTCTCGTCAACAATGCCGGGATGCAGTTCCGCACCCCGCTCGAGGATTTCCCCTTGGGCAAGTTCGAGATGATGATGGCGACCAACGTCACCTCCGCCTTCATCGTCGGAAAGGCCGTTGCCCGCCACATGATCTCGCGCGGCCGCGGCAAGATCATCAATATCTGCTCGCTGATGAGTTCGCTATCGCGCCCCTCCATCGCCCCCTACGCCGTGAGCAAGGCCGCCATCGCCAACCTCACGCGCGGCATGGCCACGGACTGGGCCAAACACGGCCTCAACATCAACGGCATCGCTCCAGGCTACTTCAAGACCGAGCTCAACCAGGCGCTCATGGCCAATCCCGAATTCAACGAGTGGGTGGAAAAGCGCACGCCCATGGGCCGCTGGGGCGATGTCGCCGAACTGGGCGGCGCTGCCGTCTTCCTGGCCTCCGAGGCTTCCAGTTTCGTGAACGGACACATTCTCTATGTCGACGGCGCCTTCACCGCCACGGTTTGAACCGGCCCGCATCATCGTGGTGATGGGCGTCTCCTCGAGCGGCAAGTCCACCATTGGGGCCGCCGTCGGCCGGCGCCTGCACGCGCCGTTCCTGGATGGCGACGGCTACCATCCTCCCGCCAATGTCGAGAAGATGCGCAACGGCATTCCGCTGACCGACGAGGATCGCTGGCCCTGGCTCGAAGCCCTCGCCGAGGCGCTGCACGAAGCGGCCGACCGCAAGGGCGTGGCGGTAGGCGCCTGCTCGGCGCTGCGCCGCTCCTACCGTGACTATCTCATCAAGAAAGCCGGCGAACCGATTCTATTCGTTTATCTTCACGGCTCGCGCGAGGTCATCGGAGAGCGCATGGCGCATCGCAAGCACGAATACATGCCCGCCTCCCTGCTCGACAGTCAGTTCGCCACCCTTGAGGAACCGGCCGCCGACGAGAACGCCCTGCAGGTCGAGGTGACCGACCCGGTCGAGACCATCGCCAGACAGGTGGTCAAGGCGGTCTCGCACCTGCGCAGTTTCAAGCGCTGGCAATAGCCCGGCTACTGGCCGAGCACGGTCTCCCCGCGCGGCGATATCCGGTAGCCGACATCGAGGCTCTCGGTGAGCCCAAGTTCCTTGAGCTTGGTCACCTTGCTCTTGAACGGGGCCTTGTCCATGCCGGCCTCGCCCGCCAGTTCCTCGGCAAGCCGCCCGGGATGTTGCGCGATCAGCCTGAGCACCTCCCGCGTCCAGGGCGCCTTGCCGTCGAGCCTGTCCAGCGCCGCATGCGCCTCGCCCAGTTCCTCGGCCGAGAGGTCTCGCTTGTTGCGCAGCGCGATACGCGGGTCCTCGCCCGCATAATGTAGCCGGATGATGCAGAGGTCCCCATCCTTCATCGTGTCCAGCCAGCGCCGGAACTCATCGAGCGAACCGAACCCCGCCCGCTTCACGTCCGGCAGCGTCACCTCATCAAGCGTGATCGGCTCGATCGAGTCGATGGCCAGCAGCCCCGCCGACGTCATCAGCGTCCCGCCTGCCTTGACGGTCGAACGCTTCCAGCGCCGGAAGACGGTATCGACTTCCCCGGCCTTGATCCGGGCCAGCAGGTCGGCTTTGAGCAGCATGGATGCGAATCTCCCAACGGACTAGAAAACCGCCCGGACGTTATCGCCGCACCGCCCTCATGCCTACTCGGCCCGCCGTCTCACCCACGATTTCCTGGGGCAATCTAGAACGAGAACGCCATCTGCGCCGGGTTGCGCGCGCCGAGGCGAATGCCCTCCATGTCGAGCAGAGCCAGCTTGGTCTTGACCCCGCCGGGCGCGGAAAACCCGCCCATCTTGTTGCCGCTGGCAAGAACGCGGTGGCACGGCACGATGATCGGCACCGGGTTCTTGCCCATCGCCTGCCCCACCGATTGCGCCGCCCCGGGCGAACCCACCCGTTCGGCCAGTTGCCCGTAGGTCACCGTCTCGCCCCAGCCCAGCTTGAGCATTTCCCGATAGAGCCGGGCATGGAACTCGGGCACGCTCGCCAGGTCGAGCGGCTCGGCACTCAGGTCGGTCGGAATGCCGGTGAAATACTGCTGGAGGCGTTTGACCGTCGGCACCAGCCATTCGGGCGGATGTCCCTCGTCTGCCTCGAGGCGCCGGAGCAGCCGCCCCAGCGTCCTGGGGCCATCCACGTCCGGCAACTGCACGCGGATCAGTCCGGCCTCGCTCCAGGCGAGCCCGACCGGTCCGATGGCAGTGGCGATGAGGCAATATTCGGGCACGGCGTGTTCCCTTTCCGTACTCAGCGGAAAATGATCCCCTTCGCTCTCGAAAACAAGTGCCGCGCGTCGATCTTCAGGGCTTGTCCACGGCCAGTGCCTTGAGCCAGGTGCGCAATTCGGCGGCCACTGCCTCCCGGCCCCGCCCCTCGCGCCCGAACGCCCACCAGATCTGCGCGCCCTGCCATTGGCTGGCCATCAGCCGCCCGAGTTCGTCCTGCCGCGCAGGGTCCGAGGCGAGTCGCCGCCCCAGCGCCCGCGTCAGGGCCGCGCGCCAGCGCACGCCCCGCGCCCGCAGCACCGGATCGCGCATATCCTCGTAGAGCAGCAGCAGGCCCTCGGCATAGGCCTCGTCCCCCTGCCCCTCCGGCCAGAGCGCCGTCACCAGCGCCACCGCCCCGCCCGGCGACACCGGCTGGCGTTCGTCCTCACGCGCCGTGGCCTCGTCCAGCAGGTCCCACGCGCGCTCGAGTGTCGCCCGCAGCAGCGCTTCCTTGGTGCCGAAACGCTGCACCAGCGTGGCCGGCGACAGGCCCACCACCGCCGACACCGACGCGAACGTCACGTTCGCCGGTCCCCGGCGGTTGGCAACCTCGAGCGCGCCATCGAGAATGGCTTGATCGGTGACTGTACGCGGCCGGGCCAAGGTCACTCCTATTGTAAACGAACGTTCATTTATATAAACACGCGCTCCGAGCAAAGGAGAATCGCGATGGCAAGGATAGTCGGATATATCGCATCGAGCCTGGATGGCTTCATCGCCACGCCCGATGACAATCTCGACTGGCTGACCAGTCAGGAATTCGACAGCGGCGAATTCCCCTACGACGAGTTCATCGCCGGCATCCGCACGGTTGTGATGGGCCGCGGCACCTATGACTGGCTGGAACGCCAGGAGATGGACTGGCCCTACCACGGCAAGCGCGCCATCGTGGTCACATCGCGCCCGCTCGACAACCCCAAAGGGGAGCTCGAAGTCTGGACGAGAGACGTCGACGATCTCGTCGCCCACCTGCGCGCCCTCGAAGACGGCGACGTCTGGATGCTCGGTGGCGGCAAGCTCCAGATGGCCTTCATGGAGCGCGGCGCGCTCGACGAGATCGAAATCTACATCGTGCCCGAGCTCATCGGGGGCGGTATTCCCATGTTCCCGGCCACCGGCTTCAGGGCCAGTCCGAAACTGCTCTCGGTCAACCTCCTGCCGCCCGGCGTCGTCCGCCTCAAATACCGCTTCGCCTGAAACGAAAAAGGCCGCCCCCCGGGCGGCCTCTCGGCGGCATAAACCGTCGCTAGTGGTGCTTGGTGGCCTTGCGGACCTCGTCCTTGGCCTTGCCGACCGCGCTCTCCACCTTGCCCTCGGCCTTTTCCATCTTGCCTTCGGCCTGCAGCCGGCGATTACCGGTCATCTTGCCGGCGGCATCCTTGACCGCTCCACTCGCCTGCTTGCCTGCGCCTTCGATACGATGCTTGTCCATGGGACATCTCCTTGTTGGCCGGCTATCAACGACCAACCGGCGCCCGGGTTCCTCAGGCGAGTTTGTCCCGGGTCACGGTTGCGTGCGGCCGGTCGATCCACACGCCCAGCAGCGCCGTCGCGATGCCGGCGACCGGCAACGCTGCCGCCACCAGCGGCAGGGCCTCCAGCCCCGCCCCCTGCTCGACCACCACGCCGCCCAGCCACGCTCCAAGCGCGTTGCCCAGGTTGAAGGCGGCGATATTGAAGCTCGACGCCAGCGTCTGCCCCGCCCCCTCGGCCTTGCCCAGCACCCAGAGCTGGAGCGGCGCCACCGTGGCAAACCCGGCCGCCCCGAGCAGTCCGATGAATGCGACCGTTACCCAGGGATTGTCGAGGCCCAGGCCCATCAAGCCGAGCACCAGCGCCAGCACCGCCAGCGTCCCCAGCACGGTCGGCACCAGCTTCCAGTCGGCCAGCCGCCCACCCACCAGGTTCCCGACGACCAGCCCACCGCCAAAGACGAGCAGGATCGGCGATACCGCTGCCTCGGGCAGGCCGGCGATGCCGGTGAGGATCGGCGCGATATAGGTGAACACCACGAAGACGCCGGCAAACCCGAGCACCGTGGTCAAGAGGCCCATCAGCACCTTGGGCTGCATCAGGATGCGCAGTTCCGCGACAGGATTGCCGTCCTGGCTCCCCGCCTGATCTCTAGGCACGAAGAGCGCGATCACCGCCAGCGCCAGCACGCCGACACCCGCGACGGCCCAGAACGTGGCTCGCCAGCCGAATGCCTGCCCGAGCCAGGTGCCGAACGGCACGCCGAGCACATTGGCCACGGTCAGGCCCGTGAACATGATGGCGATCGCCGAAGCCTTGCGGTCGGGCGCCACCAGGCTCGCCGCCACGACCGAGCCGACCCCGAAGAACGTGCCGTGGGCGAACGCGGTCAACACCCGGGCCGCCATCAGCACGGCATAGTTCGGAGCCAGCGCGCAAGCGAGATTGCCCACGATGAAGATCCCCATCAGCGCCAGCAGCGTCAGCTTCCTCGGCCACCGGCTGGTAAGGATCGTCAGCACGGGCGCACCGGCGACCACGCCCAGCGCATAGCCCGAGATGAGCAGACCCGCCATTCCGATCGAGACGCCGAAGTCGGTCGATACCTCGATAAGCAATCCCATGATGACGAATTCGGTGACGCCGATGCCGAAGGCACCGGCGGTGAGGGCGAGAAGGGCGATAGGCATGGCAGGGTCCGGCCGGCTGATGAGCGGCCTCACAAATGGACTCGCCGGCGGCTGTGATCTAGACTTCCCCAATGCACAGCATCTGTGATTTGAATTCATAATGGCGAGAATCGACGTCAATCGCTTCGGCGAAATGGAAATGTTCGTGCGCACCATCGAGGCGGGCAGCTTTTCCGCCGCGGCCCGGGCCGCTCACCTATCGCCATCGGCGGTCAGCAAGCTCATCTCGCGGCTCGAAGCGCGCCTCAACGCGCGTCTCGTCAACCGCTCGACCCGACGGATCCAGCTCACCCCCGAGGGTGCCGAATTCTACGAGCGCAGCCGGCGCCTGCTCGCCGAGCTCGATGACGCCGAGCAGGCGGCCGCCGGTGCCCTCGCCCCACGCGGAAAATTGCGGATCAACGCCAACGTGCCCGTTGGAACGCAGATCCTCCTGCCCCTCATGCCCGCATTCTGCGCGCGCTATCCTGCGGTCTCCGTCGACATCTCCCTGACCGACAAGGTCGTCGACCTGGTCGAGGAGCGCACCGACGTCGCCCTGCGCAGCGGCCCCCTCAGGAACTCGCGGCTGATGGCCCGCAAGCTCGGCGAAACCCGTTTGCTGCTGGTTGCCGCCCCCGGCTATCTCGCCCGCCACGGCGCGCCCTCGACCCCCGCTGACCTCGAGGCGCACCAACGCCTCAGCCTCTGCTACGCTCGCGTCAACGAAACCTGGCCGTTCGTGGTCGATGGCCAACCGATCAGCCTCGCCCCTCGCGGTCCTGTTCGCATCAGCGATGGCGAGGCCCTGCGCCAGCTCGCGCTTTCCGGCCTGGGCATTGCCCGCCTCGCCCGGTTCCAGGTGGCCGACGACATCGCCCAGGGCCGCCTTGTGCCGGTGCTGGAAGACTTCGATGCCGGCGAATGCGAAGAGGTCCATGCCGTATTCCTCGGCCAGGGCGGACACCTCCCCGCCCGCGTCCGCGCCTTCCTGGACTTCATGGTCGAGAATGTTCGCCTTGGGTAAATCCGGTGGCCTCGATTGAGTTTTCGACGGGCGTGTGACACACGAAAGACGCTGGCGGGCGTGATGGAATGGTAGACATACCGGACTTAAAATCCGGAGGGGGTATCCCCATGTGGGTTCGAGTCCCACCGCCCGCACCATCGCTCGCTCCTCCCGACCCGACGAGACCATGACCCGTTTGATCCGCATCGCCGCCTCGGTCATCGCCCGCCCGGATGGCTATGTCCTGGTCGTGCGCAAGCACGGCACCACCGCCTTCATGCAGCCCGGCGGCAAGATTGATGGCGCCGAAACCGCCCTCGCCGCGGTCCGCCGCGAATTGTACGAGGAACTCCAGATCGAGGTGGCCGAAGGGGCCCTCGACTATCTCGGGCATTTCTCGGCGCTCGCCGCCAACGAGCCGGGCGCGACGGTCGATGCCGAGATCTTCACGCTCGAATGGGGCGAGCCGGTTTCCTCCGCTGCCGAAATCGAGGAGATCCGCTGGGTCGATCCCGCCATCCCCGGCGACATCGAGCTGGCAGCGCTGACCCGCGATCACATCTTTCCCGCCTGGATGGCGCGGCGAAACCTGCCCCCTGCGGACGGCGGTTGACAGCGCGGGGCTTCCCCGCCCAGCCTCTGCGCGCACTTTCCGCTAGGAGACGCAGATGTATACCCCGCCCGCCTTCCGCCAGGACGATCCGCAGGCTTTGCGCGCCCTTATGGCCGAGGCTCGTCTGGCGACCCTGGTCACCGCCACTGCCGATGGCCTTCTGGCCACCCCGCTGCCGCTGATGCTTGATGAAACCGAGGGGCCGCATGGCGTGCTTTACGGACATCTGGCACGAGCCAACCGCCAATGGAACACTGCCGCAAACGGAGAAGCCCTGGCGATCTTCGCCGGGCCCGACGCCTACGTGACGCCGTCCTGGTATGCGGCCAAGCGCGAGCACGGCAAGGTCGTGCCCACCTGGAACTACGCCGCCGTCCACGCCTATGGCCCGGTCGAGTTCTTCGAGGACGAAGCGCGTCTACTGGAGGTCGTGAGCCGCCTCACCGACCGCCACGAGCACGCCCGCAGCGCGCCCTGGGCCGTGACCGACGCCCCCGATCCGTTCATCCGGGCCCAGCTCAAGGGCATCGTCGGCTTGCGCATGCCGATTACCCGCATCGAGGGCAAGCTCAAGATGAGCCAGAACCGCAGCCCCGAGGATCGCGCCGGCGTCGCTGAGGGGCTCTCTCAAAGCGAAGACCCGGCCGACCGCGTGGTCGCCGGGCTCATTCCCCGCTCCTGAACGCAGGTCTCAGTCGGTGCCGCCCGAGATCGGGGCGACATAGGTCACGTCGAGATCCCAGGGGAAGAAGATCCAGGTGTCCTGGCTCACTTCCGTGATGAACGTGTCCACCATCTCCCGGCCCTTGGGCTTGGCGTAGACGGTGGCGAAATGCGCGCCCGGCAGCATTTCGCGCACGGCCCGGGCGGTGGCGCCGGTATCGACCAGGTCGTCCACGATCAGGATCTTGCCGCCGTTCTTTGCGAGATCCAGGATCTGCTCGGAGATCGGCTTGAGCACCTTGACGCCGCCCTGCGACTGGTGGTCGTAGGACTTGACCGCCACGCTCTCCACCACGCGGATATTGAGTTCGCGCGCCACGATCGCCGCCGGCACGAGCCCGCCGCGGGTGATCGCCACGATGGCATCGAACGTCCCGAGGCTCGTCAGGCGCCAGGCCAGCGCCCGGCTGTCACGGTGGAACTGATCCCAGCTGACGGGGAAGGACTTCTGGGCTGGATTGCTCAACGGATTCTCCTTGGCGGCGCCAGGCGCCTTGATTACTCGAGTGGGGGAAGGCCGGCCGCCTTGTGGGCGGCATTGACCATTTCGCGGACCTTTTCGGCCGCCAGATTCAATCGGGCCTCGTCGGCGGAGCGCAATACCAGCTCGGTGCGCACGTAACCGGCGCCCATCTGCGGATAGCTCCCCATCTTGACGTCGGGGAACTGCGCCTGCAGCTCGGCCAGCGGGCCACCCACCGTCCCCTCGCCGACGCTCGCGGGCACCGTGAGCGAAAGCACCTTGCGGCCGCCCTTGAGGGTGGGCGCCAGGGCCTCGAGCATGGCGCGCATGATCACCGGCACGCCGGCCATCACATGCACGTTCCCGATGCGGAAGCCGGGGGCGGCGCTCACCGAATTGACGATGAGGTCGGCCCCTTCCGGAATCCGCGCCATGCGCAGGCGGGCCTCGTTGACTTCCGTGCCGGTCTCGCGCCAGCGGCTCTCGAGCATCTCGCGGGCGCGCTGGTTGATCGGCAGCGGCACGTCGAAGGCCTTGGCCACCGCGTCGGCGGTGATGTCGTCATGGGTCGGCCCGATGCCGCCGGTGGTGAAGACATAGGTATAGCGATGGCGCAGCGCGTTGAGCGCATCGACGATATCGTCGGTCTCGTCGGCCACCACGCGCACTTCCTTGAGGTCGATCCCCAGGTCCGTGCAGAAATCGGCGACCGCCCCGATGTTCACATCCTTGGTGCGGCCGGAAAGGATTTCGTCACCGATGACGAGCAGGCCGGCAGTGACGCTTGTTTGGTCGGACGTTGACATATCCGCAATAACCCCGGGGCAGGAACGCATGGAATGCCTTCCCCTTCCGCAAACGTCAAGCAATCCGGGCCGCGCACGAACAGGATTCGCCCGCCCGCCTCGTCATAAATGCCGATAGCCGGTTCCCCTTCCCATCTGGCAACATGGCGACTATCTCTTGGGAAACCGGAGAGCCCAATGGTCACCTATGTCGACGCCGCCCAGAAGACCCACCGCACCGCAGGGGTGATCCCGCTTCATGGCGAAGCGGGTTTTGCCGGCATGCGCAAGGCCGGGTCGCTGACGGCCGATGCGCTCGACCTGCTGGTCGATGCCGTCCAGCCCGGCGTCACCACCGCCGCGCTCGACAAGCTGGCCTATGAATTCGCGCGCGACAATGGCGCCATCCCCGCCACCCTCTTCTACAAGGGCTACCGGCACTCGATCTGCACCTCGATCAACCATGTGGTCTGCCACGGCATCCCAGATGACCGGCCGCTGCGTGAAGGCGACATCGTCAATATCGACCTGACCCTGATCGTGGACGGCTGGTATGGCGATTCCTCGCGCATGTACCCGGTCGGCGAGATTTCGCGAAAGGCCGAGCGGCTGATCGAAGTCACCTACCAGTCCTTCGAGGCCGGCCTCGCCCAGGCCAGGCCCGGCAACACCACCGGCGACATCGGCGCGGCTATCCAGGCGGTGGCTGAGGGAGAGCGCACCAGCGTCGTGCGTGATTTCGTCGGCCACGGCGTCGGCCAGCTCTTCCACGACGAGCCCAACATCATGCATTTCGGCATTCCCGGCACCGGCGTCGAACTCAAGCCCGGCATGATCTTCACCATCGAGCCGATGATCAATCTCGGCCGCCCGCACGTGAAAGTGCTCTCGGACGGCTGGACTGCGGTCACCCGTGACCGCACCCTTTCGGCCCAGTGCGAGCATTCGATCGGCATCACCGAAACCGGCTACGAAATCTTCACGTCCTCCAAGCGTGGCCTCTTCAACCCGCTGGAAGCCCGGAAGAGCTGATGGGAAGCCGGGAGCCTCCATCCGGCCTCCCCGCGTCCGCCGATGGCGGGCTGAACGAGTTCACTCCCGGCCTGCTGAGCCCCGCCGATCACCACGCCGGCCACCGGCAGCGCGCCCGCGACCGCTTCCTAAAGGTCGGTGCCGAGGCCATGGAGGATTACGAGCTCCTCGAGCTCGCCCTCCACATCCTCCTGCCGCGCCGTGACACCAAGACCCTCGCCAAGCAGCTCCTTGCCCGCTTCGGCTCGTTCTCCGGCGTCTTCGCCGCCCCGCCCGAACGCCTGGCCGAAATCAACGGCCTGGGCGAAACCACTATCGCCAATCTCAAGGTAATGCAGGCGGTCGGCCAACGCTTCGGGCGCGACAAGGTGCGCCACGGCCAGCCGATCCTCGGTTCCTGGTCTGAATTGCTCGATTACTGCCACGCCCAGATGGCCTTCGAGAACATCGAGCAGTTCCGCATCCTGTTTCTCGACAAGAAGAACCGCCTCATCGCCGACGAAGTCCAGCAGCGCGGCACCGTCGATCACACCCCGGTCTACCCGCGCGAGGTGATCAAGCGCACGCTCGAGCTCTCCGCCACCGCCATCATCCTCGTGCACAACCACCCCTCGGGCGACCCCTCCCCCTCGGCGGCCGACGTGCAGATGACGCGCGCCATCGTCGATGTGGCCAAACCCCTCGGCATCACCGTCCACGACCACATCATCATCGGAAAATCCGGCCACGCCTCGCTGCGCGGCCTCAAGCTATTCTGAGGCCGGCGCCGGCTTGGCCGACTTGCGCAGCGACTGCACCAGGTTGCGCAACCGCGTATTGGACTTGATGGCGTGCCGCGCGGAGTGCCAGCCCTTGTGGGCCTTGGCCGCGATCCAGCCGCGGATCGTGAGCGGCAGGTAATGGTGCCCAACCGCGATCTGCTCGTTGCACCAGTGGCGCTTCTCGTCGGTGAACCCCACGCCCATGTCGAAGACGCGGTAGCCCGCGTCGAACACCGTCTGCATCACCCGCAGCAGGCACTGCTTGCCGGGCGACCCGACCTGGATCGCCTCGTCCTCGCTCATCGAGGAAATGAGGCAGAAGAGCCTGTCGCCATGCGCGATGTTGTAGCGCACCGCCACGATCTCGCCGTTGAGCCTGAGCACGTGAAGCTTGACCGGCACCCGAGACCCCGGCGTCACCGTCGCATCGTAGAACGCCCGGGTCTTTTCACACGCAAAGGGATCGCGCACGCCCATCTTGACGAAACGCGCCGCGCGCTGCCGGAACATCACGTCGAGCACCGCGAGGGCATCCGGCCCGCTTCCGATCTCCTCGAACGTCACCGTTCCCAGCGCGTCCAGCCGGTCGCCCTGCTGGCGGTCGTGTTTGCGGCGCGATTTGGAGCGCTGCGTCGTGTTGGCTTCGTCCCAGCTCGAAAAATGCGAGCGGTAGAGGATATCGGCCTCCAGCCGCTCCCCCAGCTCGGCAAAGATCGGGTCGGCCGGCAGGTATTTGAGGGACACGATATCCACGTCCTGCACCGCTTCGGTCATCGCCAGCCAGAGCGTGCGGCGCTGATGGGGCGTCAGCGTTTCGAGCCGCTCCCGATCCAGCAGCGGCGCGTTGGCGCCCACATGCGATCCGGCGAACCAGCTCAGCACCCGGATACCCCCGACATTGCGACGCTTGAGCGGCATGAAGGCCAGCGGCTCTCCATCGAGCCAGGCGGTGACGAAATACTGGTCGTCTTCCGGCGTTTCGAACGCCTGCGCCCACTGGCGCACAAAATCGAAATCCTGCCCGGGCGATTCAACGCTCGTGGCAAGGGCGCGCCAGGTCTGCTCGACCTCGTCGATGCAATGGCTGACGCTGACGGTGAATTCGGATGCCGAAGCCCAAGCGGACGTGTGCCCGCCGACTCCGGCAAGCCCAAGCGTCATCGTATCGACCGCGGCTTCGCTATGTGCCATGTCCCCCACTCTCGGCTGCGAACGCTGAAAATCTCAGCGTAACAATGCCGTGAACCAACCGGCAGTGGGGAAGCTTTTGGCCAAAAGGGTTAAGATCAGCCGAACTGGCTGAGCATCGGGAAGGTTTCGAGGAACCAGTAGGATAGCCGCGTGAAGTTGCCGGTGAGGAAGAGCACGCCGGTAAGCACCAGCAATCCGCCCATCACCTTTTCGACCGTGCCCAGGTGCTTCTTGAACGTATCGAAGAACGTCAGGAACGGCCCCACGGCAATGCCCGCCAGCAGGAACGGCACGCCCAGCCCGAGCGAATAGACCAGCAGCAGCGCCGCGCCCTCATAGGCTGTCGACTGGCTCGCCGCCACGCTCAGGATCGCCGCCAGCACCGGTCCGATGCAGGGCGTCCAGCCGATGGCGAAGGCCAGCCCCAGCATGAACCCGCCCAGCGGTCCGCTTGCCGCGCCGGGCCCATTGTGCCGGATCTGCCGGTCGAGAATGCCGATGCGATAGACACCCAGGAAGTGCAGCCCCATCGCGATGATCATCAGCCCCGCGATCGGGGTCAGGATCGGCAGCGCCTGGCGAAAGGCCTGCCCGAAGGCGGTCGCCGTTGCGCCGAGCGTCACGAAGACCACCGCGAACCCCGCGATGAAGAACAGCGCCGTCACCACCGTACGCATGTAGAGCGTCCGCGAGTCGCGGCTGGCGTCGCGCATCTGGTCGAAGCTCGCCCCGCTCATATAGGTGAGGTACGGCGGCACCAGCGGCAGGACGCAGGGGCTCAGGAAGCTCAGCACGCCAGCGCCGAACACCACCGGCAAGGAAAATCCGAACATGGTCACTCCGTTTCGCCCGGCTCTTGTAGCCGAGTGGTCCCTTTATGCAACCGGACCGGATGCCGCTCCCGCCGTTGTGATTTGCAGCCTTAGCCTAAGGAAGCACGCGCTGCCTCTTGTACCGGACGCCCCATAGGGTTAAGCACCGCTGCAACTCCCAATACATCCGCAAGAAGGCCGGAGGCGCCCGTGACCAGCCGACCCATCAAGATCGCTCCCTCGATCCTCTCCGCCGACTTCTCGCGGCTGGGCGACGAGGTGAAGGCCATCGACCAGGCCGGGGCCGACTACATCCACATCGACGTCATGGATGGCCACTTCGTCCCCAATATCAGCTTCGGCCCGGTGGTGATCTCGTCCATCCGCGAGGTCACGGCCAAGCCCTTCGACGTGCACCTGATGATCGCTCCCGTCGATCCCTACATCCAGGCCTTCGCCAAGGCGGGCGCCGACATCATCACCGTCCACGCCGAGGCCGGTCCGCACCTGCACCGCACGCTCCAGGCCATCCGCGCAGAGGGCAAGAAGGCTGGCGTCGTCATCAATCCGGCCACGCCCGTCTCGGCGCTCGAACTGGTCATCGACTATGTCGACCTGCTGCTCATCATGAGCGTCAATCCCGGCTTCGGCGGCCAGAGCTTCATTCCCGAGTCGCTCACCAAGCTCCGCCAGGCCAAGGCCCTGATCGGCGGCCGCGATATCGACCTCGAGATCGATGGCGGCGTCACCGCCGACAATGCCGGCGAGATCGCCCGCGCCGGCGCCAATGTCTTCGTGGCCGGCAGTTCCGTCTATCACGGCAACGATCCAGCCACCTACGCGGCCCGCATCGCCGCAATCCGCAATGCCGCTCAGACCGTTACGGCCTGATCCGGACTCAACTTCTTAAGCCGAGAGCCCAAGCCCATGATCCCGCGCTATTCCCGCCAAGAAATGACGTCGATCTGGTCTCCCGAGACCAAGTTCCGCATCTGGTTCGAGATCGAAGCGCATGCGACCACCGCGCTCGCTCAGCTGGGCGTCGTCCCCAAGGAAGCGGCCGACGTCATCTGGGAAAAGGGCAATGCCGCCACCTTCGACGTCGAGCGGATCGATGAGATCGAACGCACCACCAAGCACGACGTCATCGCCTTCCTCACCCACCTCGCCGAGATCGTCGGTCCCGAGGCCCGCTTCGTCCACCAGGGCATGACCTCCTCGGACGTGCTGGACACCACCCTCTCCGTCCAGCTCGCCCGAGCGTCCGACCTGCTCCTGGCCGATATCGACGCCCTGCTTGCCGCCCTCGAACGGCGTGCGCGCGAGCACAAATACACCATCACCATCGGCCGCAGCCACGGCATCCACGCCGAGCCGACTACGTTCGGCGTCAAGCTGGCCGAAGCCTATGCCGAGTTCGCGCGCAACCGCGAGCGCCTGGTCAACGCCCGCAAGGAAATCGCCGTCGCCGCCATTTCGGGCGCCATCGGCACCTTCGCCAATATCGACCCCAAGGTCGAAGCCTATGTCGCCGAAAAGCTCGGCCTCGCCGTCGAGCCCGTCTCGACCCAGGTGATCCCGCGCGATCGGCACGCCATGTTCTTTGCGACCCTGGGCGTCATCGCCTCGTCGGTCGAGCGCGTCGCCACCGAAATCCGCCACCTGCAGCGCACCGAAGTGCTCGAGGCCGAGGAGTATTTCTCGCCCGGCCAGAAGGGCTCCTCGGCCATGCCGCACAAGCGCAATCCCGTGCTGACGGAAAACCTCACCGGCCTCTCGCGCCTCGTCCGTGGCATGGTCACGCCGGCGCTCGAGAACGTCGCCCTCTGGCACGAGCGCGATATCTCGCACTCCTCGGTCGAGCGCATGATCGGACCGGATGGCACCGTCACCCTCGACTTCGCGCTCGTCCGCCTCACCGGCGTCATCGACAAGCTCCTGGTCTACCCGGAGAACATGAAGCGCAACCTCGACCTGCTCGGCGGCCTCCATAACTCCCAGCGCGTGCTGCTCGCCCTCACGCAGGCGGGCCTGAGCCGCGAGGAGTCCTACGCGGCCGTGCAGCGCAACGCCATGAAGGTCTGGGAAATGCGCGGCGACCGCACCGGCCAGTTCGCCGCCCTGCTCAAGGCCGACCCGGAGGTCTCGTCCAAGCTCTCCGCCGCCGACATCGACGCCATGTTCGACGACTTCTACCACCTCAAGCACGTCGACACGATCTTCGAGCGCGTCTTCGGCGCCAAGTAAGCAGACCCGCTTCCGCTCCTCCACGAACTCTCGGAGGAGACACCGACCCATTCCCACCGCCTCCCTCCCCCTTGTGGGGAGGGACCGAGGGTGGGGGTAGGCCCCCAGACCAGCCATCATCCGCCTTACCCGTTGCTTGGGACGCCCCAGGCGACCCCAACCTATTGCGCCCGCCTGCCGACTTCCCTAAGCCTGCCTGCAAGGTCCGGAGTCACGCCATGCCCATCACCTACGCCCGGGAGCTCGATCTCACCGCCGCCGAGTACATCGCCTGCGTCGGTCGCACGACCCTGGGCGAAGGGCGGCCCCTGGGAAACCCAGTGCGCATCCAGGCCATGCTCGACAATTCCGGCCTTGTCGTCACCGCGCGCGACGAGACGGGCGAACTGCTTGGCCTCTTCCGGGGCATTACCGATTGGGACTGGGTGTGCTATTGCGCCGACCTGGCCGTCATCGATGGCCAGCAGGGCAAGGGGATCGGCAAGGCCTTGATGGACAAGGCCGCCCAGGTTCTCGGTCCCCGCGTCGCCATCACTCTCCTGGCCAAGCCGCAGGCCGAGGGTTTCTATCGCGCCATCGGCATGAGCCAGCCCATGGCAGCCTTCTTCCGTCCAAGGACAGATCGCTCATGAGAATTTCGGAAGTCGACATCCTGATCGTGCCCGGCCTGGGCAATTCGGGGCCCGAACACTGGCAACGCCGCTGGGGCAGCCGCTTCTCCACCGCCGCCGTGGTCGAGCAGGACGATTGGGATCATCCCAGCCTCGAGCCGTGGGTATCCACCCTCGAGCGCGCCATCATGATGGCCACTCGCCCGGTCATCCTCATCGGCCATTCGCTCGGCGTTTCCGCCATTGCCCACACCGCCCAGCGCCTCAAGGACACCAAGGTGCGCGGCGCCTTCCTCGTTTCGGCGCCCGACCTCGACAATCCCGCCGTCCCGGCCGAGACCGCCCCCTTCAAGGACGTCCCGCGCGATCCCCTGCCCTTCCCCTCGATGCTGGTCGCCTCGAGCGACGATCCCTTCTGCTCGCTCGACCGCGCCGTCGAATTCGCCACCTGCTGGGCCTCCGACTTCCACGAAGCCGGCCCCTCCGGCCACATCAACGTCGCCTCCGGCCACGGCCCCTGGCCCGAAGGCCTTCTCATGTTCACCCGCCTTATGCAGCGCCTGAAGAGCTGATTGCACGACTGTAGCTTTTAGGCTACATTCTCCTGCGGCTTGTGGGGGAAACCGCGTGAACGTCATCTGGACCACAACGTTCCGAGAGTGGCTGGACGACCTGTCCGATCCGATTGCGGCAGCGATAATCGCTGCACGGATAGCACGCCTGCGCGAAGGCCTTTTCGGAAACGTGCGTTCGCTTGGCGGCGGGCTCGCCGAGCTGAAGATCGATCATGGCCCAGGGTACCGTGTCTACTACATGCGCCGCGGCACGGAGTTGGTCGTGCTCCTGTGCGGCGGGAACAAGTCCAGCCAGTCGCGAGACATCTCCCGCGCGCGGGAGATCGCTAAAGAGATGAAGAACTAGATGCCCGTCGAAACCGAAGAATTCGATCCCACTCGTTATCTCAAGTCCGACGAGGCCATCGCCGCATATCTGCAGGATGCGGTGGCAAGCGGCGATCCCCGTGTCGTGGCCTCCTGCCTAGGCGATGTCGCCCGGGCGAAGGGCATGACCGACCTTGCACGGGAAACCGGCCTGTCGCGCGAAAGCCTCTATCGATCCTTGAGCGGCCAGGGGAATCCCGAGCTCGCCACCTTGATGAAGGTGATCGAAGCCATGGGGCTGCAGCTCCGTTTCGAGCCGAAGCACTCGGACGCCGCCTGAAAGCAAAACGGCGAGGGTTGCCCCTCGCCGCTTCGCATTTCCTGCCTGCGCGAAGGCTCAGCCTTCGGCGGCGACCTGCTCGCGGGCCACGTTGACCAACTGCACCATCTTCTGGCGAATCACGTCCTCGCCCACGCTGATGCCCTTGGCCTTGATGTCGCCGGACACCTTGCGGAACACGTCCTCGTCGCCCGCTTCCTCGAAGTCGGCGGCCACCACTTCGGCGGCATAGGCCTTGGCTTCCTCGGCGTTGAGGCCCATCAGCTCCGCGGCCCAGATGCCGAGCAGCTTGTTGCGGCGAGCCTCAGCCTTGAAGCGGAGTGTGGCGTCGTGGGCAAACTTGGCTTCGTAGCCCTTTTCACGATCGTCAAAGCTGGCCAATTGCAGGCTCTCCCGTTTGTCGAAAAACTGGTTGAGCACATAATGGGTTCGCCGCCCTAAATCAACGTCCGCGATGGTCGCAATGCCGCACTGGGCGGGGCTTTCCGCAAAAGCGCTTGCAATTGTGACCGGATTCGGCGCATGAAGCGCCCACTCCATTTCCCGCAACCTTGATTGACGAACGGACAGTCTGCCATGAACCGTCGGCGCAGGATCTATGAGGGCAAGGCCAAGATTCTCTACGAGGGTCCCGAGCCGGGCACGCTCGTTCAGTATTTCAAGGACGACGCCACGGCCGGCAACGGCGCCAAGCACGAAGTGATCGACGGCAAGGGCGT
>Ga0182743_1000915_pt1 | contig 31830 bp, 27 predicted proteins | sample eDN3rd30CKraftOP_FD_128522 | JGI IMG/M metagenome (GOLD analysis project Ga0182743, IMG submission 128522) | Enriched Organic Plus compost microbial communities from Emeryville, California, USA - eDNA 3rd pass 30_C Kraft OP (version 2) (version 2) ... | reverse complement strand
GACCGATCTGTACCAGTTCACATCGCTGATCAGAAACAGCTACGACCTGGGTCAGAAGACGCTACTGGCGGAGATCATGTGGGGATTGATCCTGACTGACGGCGAGATCGCACGCCATGAGGGGTACATCCTGCGCAAGATCGCCAATCTTCTGGACCTGAAGCCGGGCTACCTCGCGCAGGCGCGCAACAACGCGGCGGCTAGATTGCAGGATTGATACTTCAGGACAGCCGAGGCGGCCACCCCACCAAGGGTGGCCGTTGCTTCATTGGCCAGTCGACCCGCCGCTGGTCCAGCGTGAGTCCGGCATTGTGAACTGTGGCCGTTGCGGCGTTGGTCAGTTGACCCGGCGTTCCTCTTCGAGGAGACACTGGAAGATGCGTCGCCGCAATCCAGGCGGTACCGGCGCCTGGCAGTGGCCGCGCATGAACGCGCTGAACGCGCGCTGGAAATCGTAGTGCGGATAGCAGCGCTGACAACGTTCGAGGTGCGCCTGGATCTCGGTCATCCTCTCCGGCGTCAACTCGCCATCGATGAAATCCCAGAGACGGCTCAGGGCGTCGTTGCAGGAGGTGCTGCCACCGCCGCACGACTGCTTCTCGTGCTCAGACATCGGCTCCTCCCCGGATATACCCCATCTCGTACGCGTAATCGTGTAATGCCTGCTGAAGCTGACGGCGTCCGCGGAATATGCGGCTCTTCACCGTCCCCTTCGGAATCTGCAGGACCTGCGCGATCTCGTTGTAGTTGAGCCCTTCGATGTCGCTGAGGACAACCGCTTCACGGAATTCCGTCGGCAGTGCATCGACCGCGCGAATGACCTCCTCGTCGATGAATGAGGAGAAGAACTGTCGCGCCGGGTCTTCAGCTTCGGCCTCGAACAGGTTGACCGACGCAAGCACCTCGAGATCCGCGTCGAGTTCGCTTGCATGGGTTTCCGGCAGCCTGCCGGCGACCTGACGTTGCCGCAGGAACACGTTGCGGGCAATCGTGAATAGCCACGAGCGTGCATTGGTCCCCTGCTGGAAGGTTTCCCACGCACGATAGGCGCGCAGGTACGTTTCCTGGACCAGGTCTTCGGCTTCGCTGGCTCGCCCGCCCGTGAGGCGCAGCGCGAAGCGATACACGGCATCGAGCCAGGGCAGAGCTTCTTCTTCGAAGCCGTACTTTTTCAGACGGTTTTCGGCGGTCGGATCCAGCTCTGCGGACTCGTCGCCGTCGCGCACTAGCATTACCAGGTTGTCCACGTCAAATGAAGCCGTAAGCCGGCCGCCGGGTTCCCGGCTCGTACAAGGTAGCGCAGCTTCGCCGATTGCGCTCAGACCCGGCGGCCGGGCACGGTCACGCTGAAGGTGGACCCGGCGCCCGGTCGGCTCGTTACCGTGATCTCGCCATTCATGGCGCGGGCGAGGTCGCGGCTGATGGCGAGACCGAGGCCGACACCCCCGCCCGCGGAGGTGCGGTGCACCTGCACAAAAGGCTCGAAGATGGAATTCAGCCGGTCCGCCGGGATGCCCGCTCCACTGTCGGCAACCTGAATTGTGCAACGTCCATTGGCGCACGACGCGGCCAGCCGGACGACCCCGCCTTCCGGGGTGAACTTGATCGCATTGCCGAGCAGGTTGAGCAGGATCTGGCGCACACAATCCTGGTCGGCGACCAGTTCGATACCCGGTTCGACCGCAACTTCATACACCAGTCGCCTGGCCTCGATCTGGGTTCGCAGCAGCGCATCCAGCGCGGCGGTCACCTCGAGCAGGCGGAACGGTTCGATGACGTACTCGAACGTGCCCGCCTGCAGCCGTGAGAAGCTCAGTACGCGATTGATCAGGCTGAGCAGATGCTCCTGGGCGGCCTGGATCCGGTTCACATAATCGTGATACCGCTCGGGCAACGGTCCATGAACACCGAGCTGCATGAGCTGGGTGTACCCGCCGATCGCATGCAGCGGTGTGCGCAGTTCATGGCTCATCACGCCGAGGAATTCGGCCTTGGCCTGGTTCGCGTGTTCGGCTTGTTCACGGAGCTGCTGCTCGGCGGCAAACGCACGGGCCAGTCCGATCGCCGCCGCCATCCGATGCGCGAGGTCCTCCAGAAAGCCGAGCTCGTCGTGCTGTAGCCGGTAACGCCGGCTGGAAAAACCGAGGCGCATCGTACCGAGCCGCGTGCCCTGTGCGATCAGCGGGATGACCACCGAGCCCGACGAGTCGAGAATACGATCGCCGCTGCTCGAGTGCACCGCTGGCAACCCGTTCTCATCGATGTGGATTTCACAGGAATCCGCCAGCTCCGGGACAATCAACTCGCAGAAACGATTCAGGACATGCTGCTGGTCGAGCCCGCGATCGAACAGCGAGATGAGTGCGGCGAGCATCCGCTGCCGCTGCTCAGCTTTTCGGCGCGGCGTAATGTCGCGGAAAATCGCGCACACCCCTTCGGGCGTGGGATACCCGCGCACCTCAATCCACCTGCCCATCACGGCGCTGTCGTACTCGAGTGTGAACGGCTCGCCCGTTTGCATCGCAGCTAGTGCGGCAGGCGCAAATGGCGACGTGCGGCTCTGCGGAAATTCCGCGAACAGATGCTTACCGATCAGACTCCTCGCGCTGCGCTGGTACATCGCTGCAGCGCTTCGATTCAGGTAGGTGAAACGCAGTTCGCGATCGAACGCAACGCAGCAGTCGCTCATGCTGTCGAGCGTCTGCGCCGATTGGGCGGCTTCGTTCAGCGCGCGCTCCCGCGTACGCCGCTCCGCCTCGATCAGGTTGACACGATCCAGGGCAAGCGAACACTGCAGCGCAAGCGCCTGCAGAAACTCCTGTTCTTCCGGCCTGAACGATCTCGGCTGCCGGAATCCCACGCCAAGCGCGCCCAGCGGCTCGGCCGGCGGCACACACAAGGGCAGTATCGCCAGCGCCTGGGTTGCCGCATCCCGCGATGCCGGTATCATCCTCGGATACCAGCTCTGCATCGCTGCGGGCGTGCGGAAATAGAGCGCCTGCCCCGTCTGCATCACCGCCTCGTAATGGGCTGCAGCACCCTTCACCGTCGTGCAGCCGTGCACCGGGTCAATGCGGTGACTGTTCAACTGGCCGCTTCGCGTGCGCACCACAAGCTGCCCTTCCAGCGCGTGCAGCATGTACCCGACGAACCCCCGCAACACCTCGAGTACACCGCCGAGCTGTGTTGCCGTGGAGAATGCAACGGCAATTTCCTGCAATTGCGCGCTGCGCTCCACCGCACCGGCTGCCTCCAGCGCGAGCTGCTCGAGGCGGTCGCCAGTGCGGTTCAGGCGGAGTTCACGCGCAAGCGCGTCAGAACGTCGACTTATCCCTACGCTGGCTGCCTGCGGCGGCACCTGGGGCGGGACCCGGTGAACAAGGTGAACCCGGGTACTCGAGAGAGCCATGACGGACCATCCATGCAAGGGTCCTTGCCTGGATGATGACGATGACGGAAATGGGAGGCAAGTGGCGTTGGTACAAGGACTTAGAACAGACTGGAACAGGTCCGTACGCGGCACTCGATTCCGTGTACAAACCGGCCGCAGCAGGGCTAGACCCCGCTGAAGAGCCACCAGATTGCGAAGCCGATGGCAGCAAGAATCAACAGCTTGATGATAAAGCCGGTGATCCGGAAGATCAGTCGCAGCACAACGATGATCAGCAGCAGCGCGATCGCGATGATGATCCAGGCGGTCATTCAGCACCGGGCGTGTTGGAACGTGATCAATTCAGCGGCCAACGTAACCGCCGAAATCCGCAGCGGACAAGTTGCTCCGCCGGGTTGCAGTTGCGGCTGTAGAAAGGGGGCGCACTGAACAGCACAGCGCGCCCCCTCCGGTGTCGATGCAGGTTGTACTACTTGATGAGTGCCTTCACTTCGGCGGGGACGTCGAAGACCTTGGGGTCCGCGATACTGAACTCGACGGTGTTGACTTTCATCGTCTGCTCCATGCCCATCATGGCCTGGCGCATGACGACGGGGACTTTGATGCCGTTGAATTCCTTCCACTCGTCGATGGTGGTGACGACCTCGATGGGGCCCATCTCGGACTCGTTCGTACGCGTGGCGCCGACCTGGAGACCGGTGCTCACATCGTAGTACTCGTGGTACGATTCATCCCAGTTGGTCGTGAGCTGAACCTTGTAAACGTCCTTGCCGGCGAAGGTGGTCTGTTCGACCGTCTCGATGCTCTTGAAGTACTTGTCGGGGGTGAGCATCGCGAGCTGATCGGCCTGCTGCGTAGCCTGCTGAAGCTGTTTGCCGGAGAGCAGCATGGTGCCGGTCGCGGGGTTGATGGTCCAGGCAGTGGTGCCATCGAAGCCGGTTCTGACGGAGCCGAGCCCCGGGATGTCGACAACGGTCAGCATGCGGTTGGGATTCGAAGACGCGAAGACTTCGAGGGTGCCGGAGACGCCCATGGCCGGCATTTCGAAGGTCCCGGTCATGTGCGATTCGGAGCGTTTGCGAAGAGCGGCCTCGCCGCCCATCGCGTCGACACTCTTCTTCAGGACGTCGGCGCCTTTGGGGAGGTCCTGGGCCTGCACGCTGGTAGCGAAAACCATCATCGCGGCAGCGATGAAGGCGTAACGGGTCGAACGCTGTGTAGCTCTGGACATGATCAAGTTCCCTGTGTGCTGGGTTTAACGGCACGCTGCTGTCGGATCCATTCGATGGCAGCTTCGAGCACGCGGTCGCGACCGGCCAGCAGGTCGACACGCGTCGTACTCACGAGCTCTTCCGGGATCGCACCCCGACCTTCCGGCCGGGTCCCATCGGAGGCAACAAAATCGGCGATGGCGTGCATGAAGAGATCGCCGTTTGGAAGTTTTTCGAGCACCGCGGGCAGTGCTGCACCCGCCGTAGGCTGTCCGAACACGCGGATCCGGCCGAGCGCCTGCAGGCCGACGACGAAAATTTCCGACGTGCTTGCGGTCAGTTCATCGGTCAGTACCGCGACGGGGCCGTCGTAGGGACGGACACGTTGGCCTTGTGTGTCGAGTCGGCGCGGGCTGATGCGAAAATGGAGCTGCCCCTGTCGGGTCTTCATGGTCCCGAGCGAATACGCCGAGTCGACGATCTGGTTCGCGACCCCGACGGACATCGCGCCGACGCCACCGGGGTTACCCCGCAGATCGATAACGATTCCGTCGGCATTGCGAAAACGATCGAATGCGCTGTCGACCCGCGGCATCAGCGGCACCATCCAGGCATTGAAGCGGATCAGGCCGATTCCACCCGGAGTCGTATCGAGCCGGCTGCTCTGCAGGGTTGCAAAAAACGTGGGCAGATTGCCGAGTCTGACCGGCAGCCCACTGTCCCGGACACGTTCGATTCGCAGAGTGCGGGTCTGGTCGTTGTGGTCGCGCACCCGCAGCGTAGCCGTGCTGCCGACCGCGCCGTTGAGCAGCACGCGTGCGACGCTGCTCGCTGCGGCATTCGGCGCGCGTGCATCCCGCTGGCGCGCCCGTTCGACCACGGTGCTCATCTCGTTCTGATCGATCTGTTCGACGATCCAGCCGCGGCGCACCCCGGCGCGATCCGCCGGTCCGTCCTTGCGCACATCGACCACAACAACGTCACCATCAAGGAACCGCACATCCATTCCGAGCTCACCCGGCCCGCCGCCGTACGCTTCGTCCTCCGCGGTTGTCTCGTGCGCGAGCAGCGCGAAGTGCGACTGGCCCAGCCGTCCGAGCATCTCCATAAGCACGACGCGCAACTCCGCATTCGATTGTGCCGAGGCTGCGCGCGGCCGGAACTCCTCGCGTGCGGCGCGCCAGTCGACGCCATTGAACGTCGTATCGAAGTGGGTGCGCTGGACGATGGCCCAGACCGAATCGAAGCTCTCGAGTTGCTGTGCGGCAGCGGGGACGGCGTGGAAAAGAGCAATGCCTAATGCGAACAGCCAGCGCAGCCGACTAGGCATTCTCGAGTGCCTTCCGAACTTCGCTGACGCGGCGGCGGCTTACCGAAACCCGTGCCCCATCGCTCAACGTCAGCGTGGCGAGGCCATCGCCGGCCGGCTCGATGCGCTGAATGCGATCGATGTTCACCAGCTCGGAGCGACTCGCACGCACAAACGCTCCTGCGGTTCGTTCTTCGAGTTCGTTCAGTGTGTAGTCGACCGCGAAGGTACCGCACGTCGCCTGCGCGACGACGCGCCCTTCTTCCGCGCTGAAACGCGAGATCTCGCGGAACGCCAGCAGCCGGTGACCGACACCGTCGTTGACGAGCACACGCGCGCTGCGGTTCGGCTCACCGATCGCAGCGGCGAGCATCGACACGAGTTCGTTCGTGATCTCGGGCTTGTCGCCCTGGATCCGGCGCTCCGCACGTTCCAGTGCGCGCTTCAGTCGTTCGAGGCCTACAGGTTTCACGACATAATCAACGGCCTCGTGGTCGAATGCCTTCAATGCATACTCGTGGTACGCGGTCTGGAAGATCACGAGCGGGCGCGGTTCGGGAAGGTGTCGCACGACATCAAATCCATCGACTTCCGGCATTCGAATGTCCAGCAGAATCACATCGGGTGCACGTTCGCGTACCAGCTCCAGCGCTTCGACACCGTTCGCCGCTTCACCGACGATCTCGACATCGAGTTCCTCGAGCATGATCGCGAGTCTGCGACGTGCCGCCGGTTCATCATCAACGATGAGAATTCGCATGTTCAATTCCGGATCTGTGTGGGCAATCGGAGGGTCACGCAGCTTCCCTGTTCATCGGTCGCGATCTCGACGGACGACGTGCTGCCGTACAGCGTCTCCAAGCGCTGACGCACGTTGCTCAGGCCGGTTCCCTCCCGGTATCGAATGGGGAAACCCACTCCGTTATCCGCAACACTCAACTGCAGATCGCCATTCCTGCGCAGCACACTGATCGAGATGCGTCCACCCTCGAGTTTGCCGCCGATCCCGTGCTTGATCGCATTCTCCACCAGCGGCTGCACCGTTAACGGCGGCAGCTTCGCCTCGAGTGCGGCGGGATCGATATCCCACCAGACCTGGAGTCGTTCGCCGTAGCGCTTCTGTTCGACCGCGAGATATGCGCGCAGGTAGTCGATCTCTTCCTGTACGGTGCCGTACACCGACTGCGTTCTGTCGAGTGTATGCCGTAACACTTCCGCGAGGTGTTCGACCGTCTCTTCCGCCGCATCATCGTGCGTGCGCACCAGCGCGGCGACGGTATTGAGCGCATTGAACAGGAAATGCGGATTCATCTGCGCCTGCAGCGCCGCGAGTTGGGCTTCGGTCACCTGCTGCTGCGCACGTGCGGCGAGTTCCGCCTGTTCACGGGCATGCCGGTAAAGGAACCGGCTCGTCGCCGACATCCCGCGCACCGACAGCATCAGGTACGCCGCAATGATGCCGATCGGAAGCACCATCAGCGGCCGACCCGGTAGCGAGGGAATCATCAACCCGATCGCAAGTGCCATCAGCAGCGCCGCCGCCGTACACAGGAACGGCGTGGCGACGAGGTTCGGGTGCAATCCGCTGAAGCGAAGAACGGGCACCCGCCACATATCGGGGCGGTTACCCTGCGCGACCTGGTTCAACACCTGCGCCAGCGCGAGCAAACCGCAGCCAAGCGCGGAGAGCACCAGCCCGGTCAGCCTGAACACCTCCAACCGATCTGTCCCCGTCGCCATGTCCGCAATTGCAAGCAGCGTTGCAGCAGTAACGGTGGCGAGGGTCGTCCACAACGCGGCACGAACATGGCGCGGCGCGGAACGCACCTCGTCGACGACGACCTGGAAGGCCGCGGTCTCGTGGACATCCGCCGTGGGGGGCGGACCGGAAATGGGCATGGGTTGAATTTCGACAATTCCGCGGGAATCGGGAGGGGCGTGGCGGTGAGTGGCAGCCTGATCGGGCCGGCGGCGCAATTCCGGGATCCTGTGGTCATCTCGGACGGACCGCCCCGGGTACAACCGCGACTGAGCCCGCCGGGCAGAAGTGCAATCCGAACCTGCTTCCTCCATTCAGCCGAGTCGTCGCGCAACAAGACGGGCAGCGCGTTCGCCCGTCGCGATCGCGCCACTGACGGTCCCGTTCTGCCCCTTCGTGCTCACCGCCTCGCCGGCGAAGTACAGTGTGCCCTGGACCGGCTTCGCCAGGATCTCGGGGGCCTTCACGCCGCCGACGCCGGTGTAGCTGTAGGCGCCACGACTGAACGGATCCGCGTACCAGTCGTGCAGAAAACTCGCGACGCGCAGTTGTTGCAGCTTCCGCCGGCCCATGCCCAACTGCGTCGCAAGCACATCGAGGGCGATGTGTTCGACGGCTTCGTGGCCCAGACTCATGATTTGCCGGGTCTGTGGCCCGCCCGCCCAGCCGATCAGTAACGGCGCACGAACCGGATACGCACTCCACCACACCGGCATGCGCAGGTCGTTTGCGTGAATGAAGCTGAGATCGATCAGGTTCGCGTTTTTCGGCGCGCCGGGCAGTCCCTGCTCCCAGAAGGCTTCGCGGAAGAGCATTGCGATGCGCAGCACCGTGCCCATTTCGAGCAGGGTGAGTGCCTCGCCGAGTTGCGGCAGGACGGGATCGAACGTGATCGCGGCGTGGTCGTTGCCCGGCGACTTGAGCACGCCGAGCGGGACGGTGATGATCGCCGCTTTCGCGCGCACGCCGTAACTGCGCGAGCCGTGTCGTGCCTGCACGCGCACGTGCCCGCGTTTCCACTCCACACGACGGACGGTACGGTTCAGCGCGATGCTGTCGCGCACCGGCTCGGCGAGGGCATCGACCAGCCTGTCGTACCCGTCCAGCATGCGCCCCTGCCGCTGCTCCTCGGGTTCATCCCCCGGGCTTCCACCCTCGGCGAGGGAGTGGGCACTGACGAGTCGGATGTCCGCCGCATGGAAACCGTAGACAAACTCGCGCGCAAGTTTGCGCTGACGTGAAAGTTTGTTGCCGCCGGGTCGCTCTCGCAGGAAATCGTAGAATGAGCGATCCTCTGCGTTCCGGTCGATACGCCGCAGGACGAGGTCGATGTCGTGCCAGTAGTTGCCGGCTTTGCGAAGTGTGCCGTTGCGCGCGAGCCAGTGTTCGCCCACCACATCGACGATGCGCAGCCCGGCAGATTTTGCGAGGGCGACGGTTTCCTTTGCGCTGCCGTGCACGAACTCGGCGCCGAGCTCGATAGGCATGGGGCATCGTGCATCGTGAAGGGTGTGGATGCGTCCGCCCAGCCGATCGCGCGCTTCGAGTACCGCTACCGTCGCACCTTTTGCGCGCAGTGAATTCGCCGCCGCTAGCCCCGCCACGCCTGCGCCGATGATCACGACATCGACGCGTTTATCGCTGTTTGCCAAGTCACCCGCTACTCTGCACAGGGTTCCGCTCGCCGGCCGCCATGACAGGCCTGATCGATTCGCGTCATCCGTGCCTCCGACGCGGCAACTCCACCTGGAACGCTGTTTCGGCAAACTGACGGCCACTCGTTCGGCCCCTCTCAGCGCGCCCGGATGTTACGAGTAGACAGTTGTGACTACTCGCCGACGACCTTCTTGCGCGTGGTCTTCTTTCTCGCCTTGGGCTTGATGTCGACCTCCTGGTCGTCGCTCTCCGCTTCCGGCTCCTCCGCCGCAGGCGCCGTCGCGGCCTTGGCCAGTGAGGCTTTGAGCGCCTCCATGAGGTCGATGATCTGCGTCTTTGGAGCCTCGCTCGGGGCTTCCGTGATGTCCTCGCCCTCGACCTTCTTCTGGATCAGCGCCATCACCCGCTCGCGTACATCGTCCTTGTACTGCTCGGGGTGGAACTCCTCGGAACGGATCTGCTCAATCAACTGGACTGCCAACTTCAGCTCCGTCTCCTTCACATCGCCGGAGGGAATCGGGACCTCGTCCATCGAGCGGACTTCGTTCGCGTAGTGCAACTGCTCCATCACGATGCCGCTATGATTCGGCGTCAGCAGGACGAGGTACTGCTTGCCGCGAGCGGCGTAGCGCCCGAGCGCGGAAAGACGGGTGTGCCGCATCGCCTCGGCCAGCAGCCGGTAGGCGCGGTCGCCCCCCTTGTCGGGCCCGAGGTAGTACGGCTTGTCCAGGTAGACCCGGTCCACTTTGTCCGCGGGTACGAACTCCACGATCTCGATCGACCCGTCCCCCCGTTCCTCCAGCGCCTTCAGCTCTTCCGGGGTGAACGTGACGTACTGCCCCTTCGAGAACTCGTACCCCTTGATCATGTCGTCGCGCTCGACCTTCTCGCCGTCCTGCGCGCACACGTACTGCTGCTTCAGCCGCGAGCCACACCCCTTGTGAATCCAGTTGAAGCTGATCCCCGACGAATAGTCGGAAGTCGAGTAGAGTTTGACCGGGACCGAAACCAGTCCGAACGAAATATTTGCCGTGCCTACTGGGCGAGCCGCCATTTTTCTCACCTGTGCCTGTGGAACCGTTGTATCTAGCTTATCCGCACAAAACCCGAAAGAGTTCCGGGCCAATTCATTATAGGGCGCGGGCGCGGGCGCGGACTTCGGGCTTAGCGAGGGCGCGGGTTTGGGCGTGGCGTGGCTAGGCGTGGCCCGGGCGTGGCGCGGCGTGGTGTGGGCGCAGGCATGGCGTGGGCGTAGGCCCTTCACTCGATACAAGGTGTCCGATTGAATGGCGCTTGAAGAATACCGTCGTAAGAGATCCGCCGACCGGACGCCTGAGCCGTTCGGGGGAGAAGGCGAGGGATCAGGCTGCAGCTTCGTTGTGCAGAAGCATGCTGCGCGGCAGTTGCATTACGACTTCCGACTTGAACACGAAGGCGTCCTGCTGTCCTGGGCGGTTCCGAAGGGGGCGTCACGCAATCCGGCGGACAAACACGTCGCGATCCATGTTGAAGACCATCCGATCGAGTACGCCGATTTCGAGGGCATCATCCCGGAGGGAAATTACGGCGCGGGGGCGGTGATCGTCTGGGATCGCGGCGTGTATGTACCGCTCGAGGACATCGCCGCGGGCATCGCGAAGGGGAAGCTTCTCTTTGAGTTGCGCGGGCACAAGCTGAAGGGCCGCTGGACGCTGGTGAAGATCAAGAAATCGGAGAAGGACTGGCTGCTGATCAAGGAGCGCGACGGTCACGTCGCCTCCGAGAACGGCACCGACTTTCCCCAGGGCTCCGTGCTGTCCGGCCTCACCGTTGAGCAGCTCGGCGCGGGCTACGATCCCGCCGAAGCGATTCGTGCCGAACTCACGCGCCTGAAGTGCCCGCGTGGCACGATCGACGTCGCTGACCTCGATGTGATGCTCGCCGAATCGCGCGACAAGCCGTTCACCCGCGATGGCTGGCTGTTCGAACTGAAGTACGACGGGTACCGAATCGTCGCGGACCGCGAGTTCGACGTCGCACAGTTGTTCACGCGCAACCACAACGATGCCACGGCGACGTTCCCCGAGATCGCGTACGCGGTGAGCCGTCTGCCGTTCGAGCGGCTTGTGCTGGATGGCGAAGCTGTTGTGCTGGATGAAAGCGGCCGACCGAGCTTCCAGTTGCTGCAGCAGCGCGGGCGTTACCTGCGTCCAACCGATGCGCGACGCGCAGCGACAAAACTTCCCGCCATCTACTATGCATTCGATCTCCTTGCCTTCGAGGAATTCGACCTGCGGTCGCTGCCGCTGATCGAGCGCAAACGCATCCTGCAGATGGTGCTGCCGGAGGCGGGCACGCTCCGGCCCACCGACCACATCGAAACGCGGGGTGCCGAGTTCTACGAAGCAGTCCGCCAACTCGGACTCGAAGGCATCGTCGCGAAAAAGGCCGACTCGAAGTACCGCGCGGGCCGCTCGTCGGACTGGCTGAAGCTGCGCATCGACCGCACCGGCGACTTCGTCATTGTCGGCTACTCACCGCCGAAAAATTCGCGCACGGGCTTCGGTGCACTGCACCTCGGTGCGTACCGCGATGGCGAACTCCATTACGCCGGCAGCGTCGGCACGGGCTTCACGCTTCGGCAACTGTCGTCGATTCAGGAGATGCTCGACCAGCATCGCTGTGCGAACAAAGCGTTCATCGGCGACCCGCCCGGCAAGGGACACACCTGGGTCGAGCCCCACTTCGTCTGCGAAGTCCGCTACAAGGAATGGACGTTCGACAATTACCTGCGCCATCCCGTGTTTCTGCGCCTGCGCGATGACAAGCCGGCGTCGGAGTGCATCGATGATCGGGACAACAGCTACTTAGGGGACGGGGACGGCGACGGCGACAACAACAGCTTAGGGGACGGGGACGGCGACGGCGACAACAGCTACTTAGGCGACGGGGACGGCGACGGCGGAGAGTTGCAAGGCAACGGCGCAGACGAACGATCCTCGTCGTCCTTACCGTCGCCGTCGCCGTCACCGTCGCCTGATTCCGTGCCGCCGTCGCCGTCGAGGAAAATTCGCTTCACGAACCCGGACAAGGTGTTCTTTCCGGAGCACGGGTACACGAAGTCGGACCTGATCGAATACTACCGCGCGATCGGGCCGTGGCTGCTGCCATGGCTGAAGGACCGGCCGGTGGTGCTGACGCGCTACCCGGATGGGATCGGCGGAAAGTCGTTTTTCCAGAAGGATGCGCCGGGGTTCACCCCGGAGTGGGTGCGCACGGTTTCGATGTGGAGCGAGGAGTCGCAGCGCGAGATCAGCCACTTCGTCTGCGACGACGAAGACACGCTCCTCTACCTCGCCAATTCAGGCACAATTCCGCTTCACGTCTGGTCATCGCGGGCATCTTCGTTGAACCAGCCCGACTGGTGCATCCTCGACCTCGATCCGAAGGACGCGCCGTTTTCATCCGTGATCGAGGCGGCCCGCGTGACCCATGCGCTGTGCGAGGGCATTGGGCTGCCGGCGTATCTGAAGACGAGCGGATCGTCGGGGCTGCACGTGCTGGTTCCGCTGGGCGGGCAGGTAACGCACGAGCAGTCGCGTGTGCTGGCGGAACTGCTTGCGCGCGCTGTGGTCGCTGAAGCATCTGCGATCACGACGGTTGAACGAGTCGTCAGCAAGCGGCAGGGGCGCGTGTACGTCGATTACCTGCAGAACGGCTACGGCAAACTGCTGGTCTCGCCGTTCTGCGTTCGGCCGCTGCCGGGCGCGCCAGTGTCGATGCCGCTTGCGTGGGACGACCTCACCGATGACCTCGATATCCGCGACTTCACGATCGCCAACGCGCCCGGGCGCATGCGGGCGCACGGCGATCCCAACGCCGAGCTGCTCCAGGTCCGGCCCGACCTGCTGGGCGCGCTGGGGCGGCTGCAGCAACGGCTCTGACTCGTGCCCTTTCCCGGCACGAGCACAGACCCTGCATACGGGTTGTGACCTTCCTTTCGGTCAATCGTCTATAAGGTGTATGCGGAGTTCCGAATGAACGGGCCCTACGACGTACTCAGCGATGCAGAGCTGGTGCAGCACGTTCGCCGTGGCAGGCGCGAAGCGTTTCGTGTCCTGGTCTATCGGTACCAGGACATTCTCTTCCGGTACGCGCACGGGCTGCTTGGGGAGCAGGATACCGCGGCGGACATGGTGCAGGGCGCATTTGTGACGGCGTTCGCGCAGATCGGGAAGCTGAACGAACCTGCGAAGTTCGGCGGCTGGGTACACCGGATCTGTATGAACCGGTGTCGCGATCATTTGAAGAGTCGCAGGAGACGCGACATCCCGCTGGACGATTCGCCGGCGGATGCGCTGACCGCGACGGAACGTGCGGACGCGCTGGTCGAGCAGAACGAACTGCGTTCGGCGCTGGATCATGCTCTCGCGAAGCTGAACGATGAGCATCGCGAGGCGTTCGTGCTCAAGCACATCGAGGAGCGGAGTTACGAGGAGATGTCGACCCTGCTGGGTGTATCCGTCGCGGCGTTGAAGATGAGAGTTCACCGCGCGCGTGAAGCGCTGAAAAGCGCATTGGAGGAGGTGCTCTGATGCATCCCGAATTGCACAGCTACCTGGACGGCGAACTCGAGCGTTCTGCGTTGTCGGCGCAGGCGCAGGCCGAGCTGGCCGAATGGGAAGCGATCGAACGCAGTGTGGCGGAACGGCGCGACGAACGTGCACCGAACGGACTGGTCGCAGATATCATGGCCGCGCTGCCGGAGCCGCACACGCCGTGGTGGCAACGCCTGGGTGCGTGGCTGATCACGCCCCAGCCGATCCGCATCCCGCCACTCGCGCCGGTTGCACTGGGTGCGGCGGCCGTGCTCGCGCTTGTGCTGCTGCGGCCTGCAGAGCGCTCGATCGTTCCGGCTGATCCTGCAGCCGGAAGTGTGACCACGGTTGCCAACACGGCGGCGACCGTCTTCGTGCAATTCTCACTGACGGCGGAAGGTGCGCAGTCGGTGGCGGTTGCGGGCGACTTCAACAACTGGTCGACCGATTCCGCGGTGCTGCGCGATCCCGATGGCGATGGCGTATGGGTGGGACTGGTTCCGGTTACACCAGGCGTGCACAAGTACATGTTCGTGGTGGACGGCGCGGAGTGGGTGACGGATCCGCGCGCCGATGGCTACGTCGATGATGGTTTCGGCATGCGCAACGCGCTGATCGCGGTGACGCCGCCGACGCGACGCTCGACATGAAGCGGACCTTCGCTCTCCTGTCCGGACTGCTGGCCTGCGCGAGCGCAACCGCGTCCGCGCAGCGCACCAGTCTGTGGCTCGAGGCGAACGGCAGCCACAGCCGACCGCCGAGCGGCACTTCGCTCGAGGCCGCGAGTTACGGACTGTTCGGCGCACGTCTGCGGCTCGACAACCGGCGTTCTGCCTTTGAGTTCGGCGCCACCGCGGGCCGCGGGGCGGACCATGCGAACGGTGCATGGCTGTCCGGTCGCGGAGCGTTCGAGACGTCGCGCGTGCGCGGCCGATTCGATTACGGGCTGCACGGCGACGCAACCGGCATGCGCTACCTCTCGCCTGTGCGCATCGGCACGGACAGCGAATACGAACAGTCAATGTTCACCGGGACGCTGCGACCGCAGGCCGGTGTGAGTTTCGGCGGATTCCGGTTCGGGTTCGAAGGTTTGTTCACCGGCGGCCGATGGGCTTCGACCACAGTGGTCCCGGTGCCGGACCGTGGACCCGGGCTGCCGCTCCCCGGCCGCGACCGTCTTGAACTGCAGCGCACCGAACACGACGGCAGTGTCAGCGTGTACGGCGGATCGGCGACGCTGCTTCGTATGCTCGGCCGCGCAACCGTGGAGTTGCGCGGGAGCAACCTGCAGGCGACCAACCAGGTCACCGAGGGGCGATACATCGGTATGGACGCGACGGTCCTGTTTGCACTGGGCTCAGTCGATGTCACCGCGGGTGGCAGGTACTGGCGGGTTCCGGGTGATGAAACGGAAGCCGGTGGACACCTTGGTGCGGGCTTCGCGATCGGCGAACGTGCGTACCTGCAGGCCATCGCATCGCATGCGATCAGCGATCCGGTCTACGGCACCGAGGGCGGCCTCGGCTTCAGCATCGGCATCAGCGTGCGCGCAGGCGGCGGCGGCACCACACAGTCGTCGATCGCGACGGTCGGTGCGGTATCCGGGCGCGGTCGCATTGTTCGGTTCGTGTTCGAAAACCGAAGCGCGAAGAGCGTCGCCGTGGCAGGCGATTTCACGAAATGGGAGCCTCGTACAATGCAGCGCGGCGCGGGCGATACCTGGGTCGTCGAACTGGTGATCGAGCCGGGCGTGCACCACTTCTCCTTTATCGTGGATGGCGACAACTGGATGGTACCCGACGATGCGCCGGGCCTGGTTGATGATGGCTGGGGTCGCCGAAACGCAACGGTGATCGTACCTCCGACAGAACGACAGGCAACAGAATGAGACGCGTATTTTTCGGCCTCGTGGCCGCGGTCATGATCGCAGCGCCGCTGCAGGCACAGCAGACCAGTGAACTGGAAACGCTGCGTGCCGGTATGTCCGCATCGGCTTACGCATCGCTGAGCGCCGAACTGCGCAGCGCGCGCGAACGTGGCCTTCCGACGGAGCCACTCGTATCGAAGGCACTCGAGGGCGCGGCCAAACACATCGCGGGCGAGCGGATCGTCCTGGCCGTGCGTCAGACCGCGGAAAGACTCGCGCGTGCGCAGGTACTTCTGCGCCCTTCGCCCGCTTCTGCCACAGACCTGACCGCGGTCGCCGATGCGATGCAGCGCGGTGTGCCGGACGATGCGATTCGCAAGCTGGCCGAAGATCCGAAGGGGCGCGCCTCGATTGCACTGTCGGCGCACGCGGTCGCCGATCTGCTCGATCACGGAGTGCCGCTCGCGGTCGGCGTCGAGGTCGTCGGTGCCTGGCGAGGCAATGGCGCAGACCCGGCGCGGCTGAAGGAGATTCCCGCGGCGGTTGAACGCCTGGTTCGCCAGGGCGTAGTTCCGGCGCAGGCCGGCTCGGCCGTAGCCGCTGGCCTGAGGATTGGTCGGCGGCCGAACAGCATTGGGCCCGGCGATGTCCCCGGATTGACGCGCCGTCCAAAATAGTCCTGTTACCTGCGCATCGTTCATTCGTCTAACAGGTAGAGGCAGCAGTTTGCTGCCGTGAACCGAATCGACAGGAGAATGAACATGCGCAGGTTGATATTGTCGCTCACGATCGCCACCGCATTCGCTTCTACCGGCGTCACTGCCCAGACTGCCGGAACTGAATCTGCTACAACCACAACACAGAGCGCGGCCAGCGCGGATGCCGCCGCCGAAGCTCGCATGAACATCGCCATCGCCCGCGCCGTTGAAGCCGGCGTGCCGATGCAACTCCTCGAGAACAGAATCGCGGAAGGCCGCGCGAAGGGTGTTTCGATGACCCGCATCGCCGCCGTGGTCGAAAAGCGTGCGGACGTGCTCGCACGCGTGCAGACCAGACTCGTGGAGAGCGGGCATGCAGTCGCGGCCGGTGAACTGATTGCTGCAGCGGATGCGCACGAGCGCGGCCTCAGCCTCGAGCAGATCGCAAACCTCTCGGCTGAAGCCGGCAATGATCGCGCTGCCGCGTTGACCGTCCTCGCCGATCTGGTCGCGAACGGCCGCGCGCCTGAACATGCGCTGCTGCGTGTGCAGACGGCGCTGCAGGCCGGCGGCAACGCGCTTGCCGAGCTGCGCAAGACCACCGGGGCCACGGTTCGCGCATTGACACCTGCGATCAACGCGGGTGCGAATGGCTCGACCAGGGTCGAGGCCGCAGGCACGCGCGGTTCGGTGCGCGCGAGCGGCGCAGCAACAGTTCGTATCGGCGGTTGATACGTTGGAGGCGCCGCGGTCATGCCGCCGCGGCGCTTCCCTGCGCGGTCCAGATGCGGCAGCATGTGCCGTCGCTCGAATCCAGCCTCCTTTGCAGCCTCCGGCGAATCCGCCAATTTTGTCGCTCGCGTTCGTATTCCCTGATCCAACGGATACACGACCATGTTTGCAGCGCTGTTTGCCGCCGTTCTGAGTTTGCCCGCGGTGCCTCCGCCGACACCGCCGGTGTGGTCGTTCTCGCCGCACCAGGTGATCTGCGAAGTTGCCTGGCAGCGCCTCACTCCCGCCGCGAAGGAACTCGTGAACACCGTTCGCAAGGCGGATACAACGGGCGCGCGCACGTTTGCGGAGTCCTGTGTCTGGCCGGACCAGATCCGGGACAGCACGCATCGCGCGACGTACGAGTACCACTTCATCAACGTCGACCGCGGCTCGCCGAATGTGGACTGGAAGCGCGACTGTGCGGCCTACGACTGTGTGGCGGTGGCGGTGATTCGTTACGCCAACTACCTGACTCAGGAGCCGAAGGGGAATCGGGACCGGCAGAGGCGGGCGGAGGCGTTGAAGTTCCTCGGTCATTTCGTGGGTGACCTGCACCAGCCGCTGCATGCGGGGTACGATGATGACCTGGGCGGCAACACGACGATGGTTACGTGGGAAGGACGCCAGACCCGGCTGCACTCGGTGTGGGATGGCCAGATCCCGCGCCGCGCCGGCATCACTGGCGTTGAATCCGCCCGGGATATCGCGGCGAGCATCCAGGAGAAGCAGGCGGCCGAGTGGTTGAATTCGAATGTGTTCGACTGGGTCGAGGAGTCGTACCAACTGGTTCGCAACGTGGTTTACCACTTCCAGCCTGGCGAAGAGCTTTCGGGGAATTATGCTACGCGGGCGGTGCCGGTCGTGAATGAGCAGATCCGCAAGGCCGGTGTTCGGCTGGCCGGTCTGATCAACAGTATTGCGGCAGGCTCGCTGCAGCTTCCAGAACTACCGGGGAACTAGCATGTGCAGAAATATCAAGCGGCTCTACAACTTTGAACCGCCGGCAACCGACGCCGAAGTCCATGCGTCGGCGCTGCAGTACGTACGCAAGATCAGCGGGTTCACGAAGCCTTCGCGCGCGAATGAGGACGTGTTCAATCGCGCGGTCGAGCAGGTGTCGGCGATCACGCACGAGCTACTGAATTCGCTGGTCACCGATGCGCCCGCGCGCGATCGTGAAACCGAGATCGCGCTGCTGCGTGCACGTCATGCGAAGCGCTTCGGGACGGCAGGCTGACCATGGCGATCGTTCGTGAATGGCTGTTGGCGATCGCCGTACTCGGGCTCATCACTTCCGCAGTACTCGAACCCGCGACGCGTACATTTTCGCTGATGTTTTCGGTGATCGGTGTGGGGCTGCTGATCCGGCGTCGTCAGCGCCGGATCCAGGGCGGGAAGGCACAACCTTCGGAGACAGACGCAGCTTCAGAGTGAGCTATCACCGCTCGTAGCGTTCGCGTCGTACCGCCGTCTTCTTTCCCTTGATCTTCGAATCGCGCAGGGCTGATATCACGTCCTGCGCGTAGTCTTCCGGGATTTCCACAAGAGAAAAGCGGTCCGAGATTTCGATGGCGCCGATTTCACGGCCACTCAGCCCTGATTCGTTCGCGATTGCGCCGACCAGGTCCTGCGGCCGGATGCCTGCGCTGCGGCCTGCGCCGATATAGATCCGCGTCATGCCGCGCGCGCCGCCGTGTTGCCCTCGCGGTGCACCCGCGCGCTGGCGGCCGGCTCCGCCGGGTCCCGGTCGCGCGGCTCCACCCCCGAACTGCCGCTTCCCGGGCTCGCGTCCCGACCTCTCCTTCCCGGGGCGGGGCACATACTCGGGAATGTCCTGCTCGTCCTCCTGGTCACCGCCCAGCGCTGCGTGGGCGAGCGCGACGGCAGCGGCGGCGATTTCCATGAGATCGTGCTCTTCAGCCAGCGCCGCCACCACGACGGAGAAATTCTCGAAATCGTCCTCGATCAGTTTTTCCTGCAGTGCAGCACGCGTGAGTTCGAGGCGTCGTGCACGCAGGTCGGCGATGGTCGGGACTTTACCAACCTGGATGCGCTGGCGGGTGATGCGCTCGATGTTGCGGATCAATCGGTTTTCGCGCGGTTCGGCGAGGGTGATTGCGACGCCTTCACGGCCGGCGCGGCCGACCCGCCCGATGCGATGCACGTAGGCTTCCGGTGCGGAAGGCACATCGTAGTTGATGACGTGCGTGAGGCTCTCGACATCGAGGCCGCGCGCCGCGACATCGGTCGCGATCAGAAGTTCAGCGACACCTGTGCGCAGTCTGCCCATCACGCGATCGCGCTGTTCCTGCGACATGCCGCCGTGCAGCGCTTCCGCGCGATACCCGCGGCCGTTCAGCGCTTCCGTGAGTTCGTCGACTTCGGTGCGCGTGCGGCAGAAGATGATCGCCGCGGACGGCGCCTCGACGTCGAGCACGCGACCGAGCGCCGCGAGTTTGTGTGCGCGCGGAACGATATACGCCGTCTGCCGGACCTTCGGTGCCTCGCCGGCGGCAACCGGCTCGCGCGCGATCTCGATGCGCACAGGATCGCGCAGGTAACGCCGCGCGATGCCACCGACTCGCGGGGGCATCGTCGCCGAGAACAGCACGGTCTGCCGCTGCTCCGGGGTGACCTGCAAAATCGCTTCGATGTCCTCGGCGAAGCCCATGTCGAGCATCTCGTCGGCCTCATCGAGTACGACCATCATGAGATGTTCGAGCTTGAGCGTGCCGCGACGAATATGGTCGAGTGCGCGACCCGGCGTCGCGACGACGATGTCGACGCCGTGCTCCAGCGCGCGCAACTGCCGGCCAATCGGCTGGCCACCGTAGATCGGCAGAACACGGACACCCAGCGGACGCCCGTATTTGTGGATGGCTTCCGCCACCTGCATCGCGAGTTCGCGCGTCGGAACAAGAACCAGCGCAGCGGTGACGCCGCGCTCCCCCGCTTCCGACCAGCGCTGCAGTGCGGGCAGCGCGAACGCGGCGGTCTTGCCCGTTCCGGTAGCTGCCTGCCCCAGCAGGTCACGGCCATCCAGCAGGGGTGGTACGCTCTCACGCTGGATCGGCGTCGGTTCTTCGTACCCGAGCGCGGCAAGCGCCGAAAGCAGTTCCGGCCTGAGATCGAGTTCGGCAAATGTGGTGGCTGACGTAACCGTCGCGGGGGCGTTCTGACTGTCGACTGGCTGGGCGCTCACTGGCTTCTCCGTAGGGGTCCGCTCTTACAGGTCGCGGGCGCAAGGCCCGTTCCGTCGATCTGCAGACGCGGTAGACATGTGGTAAGATAACAGGTCGGGCAACCGTTCACGCATCGGAGATCCTTATTTCCATGACCATGCGCCTGCATACCGGAACCAGCGGATTCGCCTACAAGGAGTGGAAGGGCGCCTTCTACCCCCAGGACCTGCCCGACTCGAAGATGCTCTCGTATTACGCAGAGCGCTTCGACAGCGTGGAGATCAACAACACCTTCTATCGCCTGCCGAACGAGAAGGTGCTGCGCGACTGGGCCTCTCAGGTGCCAGCCAACTTTACCTTCGTGCTCAAGGCATCCCGTCGGATCACACACATCAAGCGCCTGAAGGAAGACGACGCGCTCGCGTACTTCCTCACGACCTCCGCCGCACTCGGTGCCCAGCGCGGGCCCCTGCTCTTCCAGCTTCCGCCGAACATGAAACTGGACCTCGAGCGACTCCGGAACTTCCTGGGCTGGCTTCCCTCTGACGTGCGCGCGGCGTTCGAGTTCCGCCACGAGAGCTGGCACGATGAGGACGTGTTCACCGCGCTGCGAGAGCACAACGCCGCACTCTGCATCGCACACGTCGAGGAAGAGGAAGGACTCCAGACGCCGTTCGTGAAAACCGCGGACTGGGGGTATCTGCGACTGCGAAAAGTCGCCTACGAACCCGCCGAGCTGGAGCAGTGGGCGGAACGGGTCCGCACGTCGGAGTGGACCGACGCGTTCGTTTTCTTCAAGCACGAAGACGAAGGCACCGGGCCACGCCTCGCCGCGGAATTCCGTTCGCTGGTATAGGTGCCGCGCCGGTCCGCCGCACCCCCGGATTTCGAGGAGCACCTCGGCAAATGCCGCATCGCCAGCCCAGTTGAGCCGTGGCGGCTGTGCGGCGAACGCGGCGTCGCCAGCCCGAACTATCCCGGTAGAGCCGCCGAGGCCGCGTGGTGCTGCATCCAACTGGCGGCGGTCTCTGCGAGCTCGCGAATCACCTCTTCGTGGGTTCTTCCCGTGCGCTTCGGGACCTCGAACGAGTGGTTGGCCCCTTCGATAACGTGCAGAGTTGCCTGGTTGAGCTCGCCGGTGACCTCACGTATGGGCGCGAGGTCAGCCAGGTCGTCGCGGGTACCCTGCAGGAACAGCATCGGAAGCGGCACTTCGGCGAGGTGTTTCGCGCGATCCCGGCCGGGGCGTTTGGGAGCGTGTAGAGGAAAGCCGACAAACACGATGCCCCGGAGCCCCTCGATTGGTGTTCTGGCTGCGGCATTCGAGGTCATACGCCCGCCCATCGACTTTCCGCCTGCAAACAACGGCAGCTCCGGCGCGAGTGCACGTGCGGCTTCGCACGCTTCGCGCACATACGCTTCGAGCACCGGCTGCGGACTCGGTGCACGCCGGCCCTGCTCCATGTAGGGGAAGTTGAAGCGGAGGGTTGCGACCTTCTCGTCAGCGAGCGCAACCGCGAGCTGCTGCATGAACTGATGGCGCATGTTTGCACCGGCGCCGTGCGCAAACACAAACGCCGCCATCGCGTTTTCCGGCCGCTGCCACAGCGCGCTGACCGATCCCGCGCTGCGGTTTTCGCCGATCTTCAGTTCAGTCATGGAACCAGGATAACGCGCCCGCACTACATGGCGACAGATTGCTGTTGTACGAAGTCACACGAGGAGCGCAGAAACGAGTAGGGCGGTGGGCTCGTGGTTACGCAACGTCACATACCGTTGCGCAGCACGACTTGCCCACCGCCCGATCTGCTGTTTTGCAGGACGAATGCCACGCGCATCGGGTGCAACAGCGCGGCAATCAATAACTGCGCGTCAGTGGAACTGAGCGCTCTCGGTTGAACCAGCGAGTGCCGCAGTCGACGCCACGCCGCCGGTCACCGCCATGAGCACCTGATCGAAGTATCCCGCGCCGACTTCGCGCTGGTGCTTCACTGCGGTGTAGCCTGCCGCTTCGAGCGCAAACTCCTTCTGCTGCAATTCGACGTACGCAGGCATTCCCTCCGCAGCGTACGCCCTCGCAAGTTCGAACGTATGCAGGTTATTGAGGTGCCAACCGGCGAGGGTGATGAACTGGAACTTGTAGCCCATGGCCGAGAGTTCGCGCTGGAACTTCGCAATGGTGTGCGCATCCAGTTTTTTGGCCCAGTTGAATGAGGGCGAGCAGTTGTAAGCCAGCAGCTTCTCGGGATAGACGTCGTGGATTCCGTCGGCGAAGCGGCGGGCTTCTTCGAGATCGGGAGTGCTGGTTTCACACCACACCAGGTCTGCATACGGTGCGTAGCTGATCCCGCGCGCGAGTGCGGAGTGGAGCCCATCCTGGATGCGGAAGTAGCCTTCGGCCGTGCGTTCGCCGGTGCAGAACTCACGGTCGCGCGGATCGATGTCGCTGGTCAGCAGTGTTGCGGAGCACGCATCGGTCCGTGCAACCAGCACGGTGGGCACAGCGAGCACGTCGGCGGCGAGGCGTGCACCGATGAGGGTGCGCAGAAACTGCGAGGTCGGGACCAGCACCTTTCCGCCGAGATGGCCGCACTTCTTCTCCGCGGCAAGCTGATCCTCGAAATGTACGCCAGCCGCGCCGGCTGCAATCATCGCCTTCATGAGTTCGAACGCGTGGAGCGGTCCGCCGAATCCGGCTTCCGCATCGGCCATGATCGGCACCATCCAGTGCAGGTCGTGTCGGCCTTCTGACCAGTCGATCTGATCGGCGCGCAAGAGCGCGTTGTTGAGTCGTTGCACCAGTGCGGGCACGCTGTTGCATGGGTAAAGGCTCTGGTCGGGGTAGGTCTGACCGGCCAGGTTGGCATCGCCGGCGACCTGCCAGCCGCTGAGGTAGATCGCTTCGAGTCCGCCACGCACCATCTGCACCGCCTGCGCGCCGGTGAGTGCGCCGAAGGTGCGAATGAAGTCGCGATTCTGAAGGAGATGCCACAGTCGTTCGGCGCCCTGCCGCGCGAGCGAGTGTTCGATGCGCATCGAGCCGCGCAGTTTCACCACTTCTTCCGCCGGGTACGGCCGCTGCACGCCTGACCAGCGGGAATCCTGCGCCCAGCGGGTTCGCACTTCACTCACCTGAGCGTCGAAGCCATCTCCATTCAGCAGCATCCAGCCTCCATCAGTCGAGCCGGGCATAGCCGGGCAGGGTGAGAAAAGTCACAAACTCGTTGTCGAGCACGAGTGCATCGAGCAGTTCCACAGCATCCTCGAGTCGGGAATCCGGTGTTGCCTCGGCACGCAGATTCGCGAGCTGTTCGTCACGCGCTTCACGATAGAGCGCGGCGGTCATCGTCGATCCGTCGTCGAGAGGGGCTTCGTGAACGCGCCACTGCCAGAGCTGTGCGCGCGAGATTTCCGCGGTGGCAGCGTCTTCCATGAGGTTGTTGATCGCGACTGCACCCGTGCCGCGCAGCCAGGCATCGATGTATTGCAGAGCGACCGAGATGTTGAGGTCGACACCCGCACGCGTGATCTTCCCGCCTTCAATGGCCACCTCGAGAAGATCGTGCGCGGTGACATGTACTTCCTCGCGCAGCACATGCTTCTGGTGCGGCGCGTCGATCAGCACACGGTCAAAGACATCGCGCGCGACTGCGACCAGATCGGGATGTGCGACCCACGTGCCATCGAATCCCTTCTCGCTCTCGCGCTCCTTGTCTTCGCGCACCTTGTCGAGTGCTCGCTCGGTCACCTCGGCATCACGGCGATTCGGGATGAAGGCGGCCATCCCGCCAATCGCATGCGCACCGCGCCTGTGGCAGGTGCGCACCAGCAGATCGGTGTAGGCGCTCATGAACGGCACTGCCATCGTCACCTGTGCGCGATCCGGCAGCACAAAGTCCTCGCGATGCGCGTGCTTCTTGATAATGCTGAAGATGTAGTCCCAGCGGCCGGCGTTCAGACCGGCGGAGTGATCCCGCAACTCGTAGAGGATTTCCTCCATCTCGAACGCGGCGGTGATCGTCTCGATCAGCACAGTCGCGCGAATTGAACCGTGCGGAATACCCAGCGCGTCCTGAGCCGTCACGAACGCATCGTTCCACAGCCGCGCTTCCAGGTGATTCTCGAGCTTGGGCAGATAGAAGTACGGGCCCGAACCGCGATCGAGCAGTTCGCGCGCGTTGTGATACATGAACAGGCCGAAGTCGAACAGACTCGCCGACACCAGCACGCCGTCCACCTCGGCATGTTTCTCACACAAATGCCACCCTCTCGGGCGTACCATCAGCGTCGCGATCTCGTCGTTCAGCCTGTACTGCTTCCCCTCGGGACTTGTGTACTCGAGATCACGACGCACCGCATCCATCAGGTTCGCCTGCCCGTGCACGATGTTCTGCCACGTCGGGGAGAGCGAATCCTCGAAGTCGGCCATGAAGACCTTCGCGCCCGAGTTCAGCGCGTTGATCAGCATCTTGCGCTCGACCGGGCCCGTGATCTCGACACGGCGATCCTGCAGGTCCGCCGGAGTGGGCGCAACCTGCCATTCGCCTTTACGCACCTGGCGTGTTTGTGGAAGAAAATCGGGCAGGTTACCTGCCCGGATATCCGCCTGCCGCTGATTGCGGGCGTGCAGCAGTTCGCGCCGTCGCGGCTCGAGTTCACGATGTAGCCGCGCCACGAGCGCAAGCGCGTCCTGGGTCAGCACGCGCTCAGCTTCACCCGTCCGAGGTCCACGAATGTTTACCGCATCGAGAACCGTGCCCACTGGCCCATCCTCCTGCCGAGTTTTGCGAGTTCAGGGGCAGGAGTTGTGCCGCTGCTCAACACGCGGCGCCACTGGAAGGATTGGATGCAGGCTGCGGCCTCATCGCCGGGTCGTTCCGGCTCACCATCGGATCGGTCTGTCCGATGGGTGAACGGTTAGGGCCGGGAATCGGTCTTTCCGCGGCGGGACTGATAGTTCCATTTCTCACAGAGCCGCAGGGACGCGGAGACGCAGAGTTCCGGGCGGATCACATGTGCTGTCACTCTTCGGGCCACAACTTTGGGTGAGGTTCATGGATGTAGATTTTCCCGGCGATTTCAAACTTCTCGACTGCTGCTGTGCGGCCCGCGTCCGAATGAACTCCAAGCCGACGACAGAAGCCCGGGGAAGCTCGATCAAGCTCGAGGACGCGCGATGATCGTGATGAATCTGCGCCTCTGCGCATCTGCGGCTCCGCGTGTGAAAGAGTTGCCAGGTTGCTGTTCCGGGCGGTTCCGGCTGAATTGCAAGGAGCCGGTGGGCTTGCATTCCCGGCGGCGTGGGGAGACGTTCATTGCATCCAATCCAGAATCCAGGGCACTCCAGGAACTCCCACAACTCGAGCGAGGGGCGGCGACGAATGAAGCGAGTATTGCCGGTGCTGGTGCTGGCTGTAGCTGGCGCAACGGTGGGCTGCGAGAGCAGCGAAGACGCGACGATCGCGAAGGCACGCGAGATCCATAGCCGTGTGCTCACGATCGACACGCACGACGATATCCCGTTCAACTTCGGCACGGCGGAGTACAACGCCTGTCAGGCGCTGGACCGCCAGGTAGATGTCCCGAAGATGCGAGAGGGCGGACTCGACGTGGCGTTCTTTATCGTGTACGTCGGCCAGACTCCGCGGACGCCGGAGAACTACGAGAAGGCGAAAGCCGACGCGCTGCAGAAGTTCGAGGGGATCCGCCGGATGGCGGAGGAGCATTGTCCGGATCAGATCGAGATTGCGTACAGGGCGGACGACGTGGAGCGGATCGCGAAAAGCGGGAAGCTGGTGTCCGCGATCGGCATCGAGAACGGGTATGTGATCGGGAAGGATCTGTCGCTGCTCAAGCGGTACCATGAGCTGGGCGCGCGCTACATCACGCTGGCGCACGGCGGGCACAACGACATCGCGGATTCGGCGACGCCGCGTGAGGGTGAGCCCGAGGGTGAACACGACGGGATCAGCGCGTTCGGAGAAGAAGTGATCGCGGAGATGAACCGTCTCGGCATCATGGTGGACGTATCGCACATCTCGAAGGCGGCGATGATGGATGCGGTTCGCCTCTCGAAGGCGCCGGTGATCGCTTCGCACTCGAGCACGCGTGCGATCGCGGATCACCCGCGCAACATGGATGACGAGCAGTTGCTGGCGCTGAAGGAAAACGGCGGCGTGATGCAGACGGTCGCATTCGACAGTTATGTGAAGGTTGCGAACGAGGCGCGTGCCGAGGAGATGCGCAGTCTGCGCGAGGAGTTCGGGCTGACGACGGGCGGGCGCGGCGCGATGCAGAACCTGCCGGAGGATCGTCGTGCGGAGTACCAGCGACGCGCGGATGAGATCCGGCAGAAGTACGGCGCGACGGTCAGCGACTTTGTCGATCACATCGACCACGCGGTCAAACTCATCGGCATCGACCACGTCGGGATCAGCTCGGACTTCGACGGGGGCGGCGGAGTGATCGGCTGGAACAATGCAGCCGAAAGCTTCAATGTCACACTCGAACTGGTTCGCCGTGGCTACAGCGAGGAGGATATTGCGAAGCTGTGGGGCGGTAACCTGATCCGCGTCTGGAAAGCGGTGGAAGGGGCGGCAGCCCCGATGACCTGAGGTTTGCTGGCGCCCCCGGGCTGATGTCCGGGGGCGTCATTTCCTCCACCCGGCGGTCGGCCGAATCCAGTTCCGATTGAAAACGCCGGATCCTCCCTAGCTCCGCTCGCCGGATCCAACCTTTATCGGTAGTGCCTGATTCCTGCATAGGCGCGTCCACGCCTATGGAGATTCGGAGAAGACTGCCAATCGGCGCTGAAATTCTGCGGGACGGCACGGCCTCGTTCCGCGTGTGGGCACCGGACGCCGAACGTGTGGAACTCGTCCTGGAGAATTGCGCCGGCGCGCATGCGATCGCGCTCGAGCCTGAGCCGGGCGGGTATCATTCGCTCGTTACCGATGCCGCGGGCGCAGGCACGCTGTACCGCTTTCGCCTGGATGGCGGCGACAAGTATCCCGATCCGGCGTCGCGCTACCAGCCCGAAGGCCCGCACGGCCCGTCGATGCTCATCGATGCCACCGGCTTTGAGTGGAGCGATGCGGAATGGCGCGGCCCTGACCTGGAGCGGCCGGTCATCTACGAACTGCACTTCGGCACATTCACCCCGGAGGGCACGTACGCAGCGGCGCAGGAGAAACTACCGCTGCTTGCCGATGTCGGGATCGATGTGATCGAACTCATGCCGGTCGCCGATTTCCCGGGCAGGTTCGGCTGGGGCTACGACAACGTCAACCTGTTTGCGCCGTCGCGGTTGTACGGGATGCCTGCGGACCTGCGTCGCTTCATCAATCGTGCGCACCAGCTCGGTATCGCCGTCATTCTCGATGTGGTCTACAACCATCTCGGCCCGGACGGCAACTACCTGCGCGAGTTTGCAACCGACTACTTCTCGCCGACCCACGTCACCGAGTGGGGCGAAGCGCTGAATTTCTACGGATCCGGATCGGCGCCGGTGCGCGAGTTTGTGCTGTCGAATGCGCGGCTGTGGATCGAGGAGTTCCATCTCGACGGGCTGCGCATCGACGCGACCCAGGCGCTGTTCGATCACGGACCCAAACACATCATCGCGGAGATTGTCGAGCAGGTGCGTGATAGTGCGAACGGCCGTCGCACGTATATGATCGGCGAGAACGAACCGCAGAAGCATTTCATGCTCGAACCGAGCGAAGCAGGTGGTTGCGGGCTCGACGCGGTCTGGAGCGACGACTTCCATCACAGTACGCGTGTCGCAGCAACGGGTCGGACGGAGGCCTACTACTCCGATTACCGTGGAACCGCACAGGAACTGATTTCGGTGATCCGTTGGGGCTTCCTCTACATGGGGCAGTACTACATCTGGCAGAACCAGCGGCGCGGCACTCCGGTGTTCGATTTGACGGCGGAGCGCTTCATCAACTTCCTGCAGAATCACGATCAGATCGCCAATTCGCTCGACGGGCGCAGGCTGCATCAGTTGGTCAGTGCGGGTCGAATGCGGGCGCTCACCGCGTTCCTGCTGCTCGCACCGGAAACAGCGATGCTGTTTCAGGGGCAGGAGTTCACGGCGTCGGCGCCGTTCGTCTACTTCGCGGACCATAGCACGCGAATCGCGGAGCAGGTCAGTGAGGGCCGGCGCGAATTCCTCGCGCAGTTCCAGTCGATGCCACTGAAGCATCTCCGTACAGCAATGCCGGAGGTGAATTCGCCCGCGGCGTTCAACGGCTGCAAACTCGACTGGAGCGAACGCGCTGCGAACGAGCAGGTCGTGAACCTGCATCGCGACCTGATCCGGCTGTCGCGGGACGATCCGACCCTGCAACAGCGCAATCGTGAGCGAATGTATGGCGCGGTGCTGAATGAATCGTGTTTTGTGCTGCGCTGGCTGGTAAACGGCCCTGAAGATCGGCTTCTGATCGTGAACGTCGGACCGGACCTCGACTACTCGCCAGCGCCGGAGCCTTTGCTCGCTGCGCCGCTCGGCCATGAGTGGTCGCTGTTGTGGAGCACGGAACAGCCGCAGTACGGCGGACTAGGCGAGCCACAACTGGAGACTCCCGACGGCTGGCGGATTCCGGCGGATTCCGTCTGGTTGCTCGGCCCGCATCTCGCATCCGCGCGCCCGAACCATGACTGAAATTGTTCGCAGGATTCCACTCGATAACGGGCACGATGATTACCCGCTGATCAGCAAGGAATGGCTGGTCACCAATGGCCGCGGAGGCTACGCGTCCGGAACGATCGCCGGAGCGGCCACCCGGCGGTACCACGGCATGCTGATCGCCGCGCTGGCCGCGCCGCTGGGTCGCACGATGATGCTGAACCATATGTGGGAAGAGGTGCGTCTGCCCGGCGGCGAGGTGATGCGAATCACGGCGCATGAACAGCACGGGGATCTGCACCTGCACGGCGCGGTACACCTCGAGTCGTTCGGACTCGAGCTCGGACTGCCGGTCTGGCACTACCGCGTCGGCGAGCATCTGCTCGAGAAGCGCGTATTGATGCCGTATCTGCACAACTCCGTCCTGATCCGATACCAGTTGATCGAGGGCGGTGCGCCGCTCCGCCTGCGTGTGCATCCGACGGTGCATTTTCGATCCCACGAAGCGCCCGTCAGCACGCCGCTGTTCGGACCGTACGGCATCCACATCGTGGAAGACCGTTATGAGATCACCGGTGAAACGCAGTATCCACCGCTGCGGCTGCGCAGCGGCGGTGTCGCGAAGCCGGCGTTCGTCAACGCGCCGCATACCGAGCAGGAAGTGATCTACCGCGTCGAGTTCGGACGCGGCTACGAATCGCGCGGCAAACTCTGGTCGCCCGGGTATTTCCGCGCGGACCTCGGCACCGGTCACGATATCGTACTGATCGCATCGGTCGAAGAGTGGGCGATGATCGATGCGCTGCCGCCGACAGAAGCGTGGGCGGCCGAATACGAACGGCGGCGCGGATTGCTGGAGCGCGCAGCGCGTCACGCACAGGTCAACGTCGGGGCCGAACTGGTACTCGCATCCGACCAGTTTTTGATCGAGCCTTCAGGGCGCACCGAAGATACGGCACGGGCACGCGCGGCGGGTGAACAGCTTCGGACCGTGATCGCGGGATACCACTGGTTTACCGACTGGGGCCGCGACACCATGATCTCGCTCGAAGGCCTCGCCGTCGATACCGGACGCCAGCGCGAAGCGGGATTCGTGCTGCGTACGTTTGCTCACTACGTCCGTGACGGACTGATCCCGAACATGTTCCCCGACCAGTCGACGGAAGGGCTCTACCACACCGCAGACGCGACGCTCTGGTACTTCCACGCGATCGATCGCTACGTCGCGTGTACGAACGAGATCGGAATCCTCGAACACCTGCTGCCGGTGCTGCATGACATCATGGCCGCACACATCCAGGGCACACGATTCGGCATCCACATGGACCCTGACGATGCGCTGCTTTCACAGGGCGCGGAAGGCTACCAGCTCACCTGGATGGATGCGAAGGTCGACGACTGGGTCGTAACGCCGCGGCGCGGAAAGGCCGTGGAGATCAACGCGCTCTGGTACAACGCACTGCGCCTGGTTGAACGCTGGACCCATGACCTCGAGGGGCCGAGCGTCGCCTCGGAGTACCGAGACATCGCAGACCGCGCGCGCGCATCGTTCAATAAACGGTTCTGGTACGAGCAGGGCGGTTACCTTTTCGACGTGGTCGATGGTGAGGACGGCGATGATCCGGCGTGCCGACCGAACCAGGTCTTCGCGATCTCTCTGCCGAATCCGGTGCTCGATCGTCAGCGCTGGGAACCCGTGATGCAGGTCGTGCAGGAGAAGCTGCTCACGCCCTTCGGACTGCGCTCACTTTCGCCCGATCATCCCGACTACAAGCCCCGCTATTTCGGCGACCTGCGCGCACGCGACGCGGCTTATCACCAGGGTACCGTCTGGGCCTGGCTGATCGGGCCCTACATAGACGCGTACCTGAAAGTGCATCCGGAAGACCGCGTCGGCGCGCGACGGCTGCTCGATGGCCTGCTGGCCCATCTCGACGATTTCGGGGTCGGCAGCATAGCCGAAATCTTTGACGCCGAGCCGCCTTACACCCCACGCGGCTGCATCGCGCAGGCGTGGAGCATCGCCGAAGTACTACGCTGCCTTCTGCTGACGGAAGGCTGACCGCCCCGATCCACAACGTGGGAAACAAGGAATAAGGGGAAGGAGCGAGGGGGAAGGAGCGAGGGGAAGGAACGAGGGATGACACGAAAGGAGCCAAGGGAGCAGGAATGAGGGAGAGATAGAAAGGGAAACTGCAGGTTAATGTTAAGTGACCAGGAGTAAGGTGAGGTTGGAGGGTGAGGGTCAAGGTGAGAGGTGACAAGGGATTCAGGAATTCAGGGGTTTTGGATCGCGCGCTGCTTTGGAATATCTGGGGAGCTGGGTGTGCGGGTAGCCGCTGCTTCTGCGAGCCAGGCTGACCAGCCGCGAGTACCGGCTCCTGATGCGACGGTTCGCACGGCCTCGCTGTTCTTCCCCGACCGCGACAGCAGACATGGACTCGCTGTCAGTTACCGGGCAAACAGCCAAATCGATCCGGGGTAACCTATATACAATTTCTATAATGCAAATACCTTAAACCCTTACACCTTACTTAACCCTTGTATCTCGATTTACTGAAATCTTATTCCTTGCCCCTAATTATTATCCCTTGTCCTTGTCCCTTCAGCACTCAACATTAACCTGCAGTCTCCCTTTAGCCTCACCCTTCCCGGCTCTCCTAAATCAGCTGTAGCTGCGGAAGGATAATTCCTCCGCAGCAGAGATAAATGGTCGCGATCAGCGATTTCGCCGAGTGGAAGCCGTATGCGCGATGGCTGAGGAGTCGGATCTT